>Ga0315312_1000103_pt1 | contig 145848 bp, 126 predicted proteins | sample TDP7_MG_FD_203629 | JGI IMG/M metagenome (GOLD analysis project Ga0315312, IMG submission 203629) | Freshwater sediment microbial communities from Lake Towuti, South Sulawesi, Indonesia - TDP7 | ecosystem: Environmental > Aquatic > Freshwater > Lake > Sediment | place: Indonesia: South...
CTTCAAGGCTTAACTGACTTACCGGTGGCGTAGAATCAACATAAAGAGTAAATGATTTTGTTGCTTCTTCGTTAGTTACATTATCAATGCTGTAATACTGAATTCTTCGGATGCCTTCCTCTAAAGTAAATGAAGAAAGATAAATCAACCAGTCAGTATCAAGAAGATATTTTGTCTCTTTTACTCCTGAGGCAACTTCATTTATTACTGGGTCAACTGCACTTAAACTGATTGCTGAACGAAGTCCGGAGATATATACTTTGTCGTCTGTTTCTTCGTATCTCGGTCCAATAACTGCTAAAGAAGTTTCCGGTAAGGTATTGTCAAGTTTAACATCAATAGATTTTGTCTCCTCAGCATTATCAAGATTGTCTATACTTGCATATCTGACAATATAGTGTCCATCAGGACCAATTATGTTAAATGGTCCCGAGTAAATTTTCCATTCTTCCAGTTCTAAATTTTTATAGCCAAACCCAGTTTCCTTCACTCCGCAAGGAATCAACCCGCCATCAACTGCAGTTAAGTTAAACTCAGTCCTTGAATTTACATATTCATAATGCCTTGGCACACCTATTGTGATTTCAGTCGTTGGTGGAGTGGTATCTATGGTTACCTTAAAAATTTTTTCTTCTTCCCAGTTTTCTACATTGTCCACCGCTTTATAATTGAGCAGATGTTCTCCCTCGGTTTCAAAAGAAACTGGATTTTGGTAAGTGGTATATCCGGTAAGGTCAGGATTAATTTCAATATGGTTCACTCCTGACAGAGCATCATTTGAGATTAAACCGAAAAGATGTTTGGAAGTCGCAAAGACTCTTTCCTGGGTAAAATATAAACCCTCAGGAAGAAAAACCGTGGTTACCGGAGGTGAGGTATCAAGAATAACAGCAAGTGTGTTTATTTCTTCCCGGTTACCAATAATGTCTTCTGCTGCGTAGAAAATTTTATGCTCGCCTTCAGGCTGGTCAGAAAGATTAAAAGGAGAAGGACAGAAAAATTTACCTACTTCAGGAGAAGGATTAAGCAGTTCTACTTTCGGCTCGGCATTAACCTGATATTCAATGAATTTTACTCCCAAACCTTTTTCATCACCAATTTTTACCAAGTCGTCAATCGCTTTTATACTAAAAGATGTATTGTAACAAACATAAATTCTTTCGCTTTCAAACTTTGGCTTACCCAAGACCAAACTTGTCCGTGGTGATTGCATATCGTGAATCACTTCAAAAGTTACCGTCTTTGAAGAAAAGTTACCTACCCAATCATTTGCCTCAACAGTAAATTTCCAGAAACCATCATCAATATTTAAGGGTTCGATTATCTGATTTTGGTTAATTGGTAAAGTTGTTCCTTCCTCAAGGTCGGTAAGAAAGGATTGAAAACTAGGAGAAGGGTCAAGATTGTCGGCTATACTAAACTTAAATTCAATTTGATCCACTGTCGCAAGATATCTCCTGTTTTCTTGAGGTGAACTAACAGTGACTACAGGCGGAGTATTATCAACGGTTATATGGACAATATCCGAACCAATATTATTTACATAATCCGATGCCAACACATTTACAGTGTGTGTGCCATCAACTACCGTAGTAGTATCCCATTCCCACCAATATGTGGTTACTTGATTTATCGGACTAGAATGTAATTCTTTATCAACATAAAATTCGACATTTCTTACACCGATATTATCAGATGCTGTTGCTTTTACTGTCACTGTAGATTTTACTATTTCATTATCTAATGGACTTATAATCTTAACTACTGGGTATATTCCATCAATAATAAGTAGACCACTTACAAGTTTACTAAATGGTACAGGGATATACTTGCTTATTGTAGATGGAAAATCAATCATCACTTGTACATTAAAATACGAACTAACCGAATCCAATAATGTTGCCTCAGTTGGAATATTGAAAGACAATTGTGCAGTTTTTTTACTTCCTGCAGGAACTGTAATACTTGACGGAATAAACATAAACTTTTGATTCGTATCAGTTATCAATTGCAGTCTGTAAGTGTCCTGGACATTACCTGTATTCTCAATTTCAATATTAAGTGCTCCAGTTTGTCCCAGCCCCAACATAATACCAGATGAATCAATACTGATTTCAAAAGAATGATTTTCCTCAACAAGTTGACTCACTTCAGACGCAAAAGTATATTCTGTTGGTGTCTCCTTTTTAACAGATTGTTCCAAATTAAAGTCAATTACAAGTGATAGTACTTCGTCTTTTTTAACAGTGAACCTTTGACTTATATTAACTTCGTTATATGGCAAATTGAAAGGTACAAGTTCTTTAGTATCTTTTTTAACTCCAAGCACACTACTTATTGTTGCTTTAAGTCCAAGATATTCTCCAGGTGGTAACGGATTTACACCAATTGCTACGGGAACTCGTGCTTCCCGGGTTTCTAATAGGTCAACTACCGATTGGGTGAGACGGAAATCAATCCATTCGCCATTGGAATTCAGTGCACTCAATCTATTAAAAATTATGTATAGCTTAGAAAACTCACCTACAGGTTGGTCAATAACCGAAACAATTACACCATTAAGATCACGATATAAAGCAATTGACCTCTGGGATTCATTATTTCCTTCCTGCAATTCTGGTATTTCATTATTAGGGTCGGCTTTGACTGTAAACAAATATGTCTGGGATGTTGTGCCAACTAAAACAACTTTTTGTACCATAACCGTTCCGTCACCAAATCCAGGAATCTGACTAATAAACTGGTCACTCCCAACTTGTGCTTGTTCGGGCGGACTGCCTTCAAAGAATCTTACTCTAACATTATTTGCTGTAGCACCGCCAATATTATGAATATTTGCTACAATACTTAATGTAACTTCATCAACTCCCGGTCCTTCTGTAGTAGAAATAGTAGTGTCTTCTTTTTTGATAGAAAGGTCTTGTCCTTGACTAAAATTAAAATAATAAGAACCTAAATAGGCAACAGTTCCCGCAGTAGTGTCTGTAACACCCGCCACAGTTTGACCAACGAGGTTATTAAGCACATATCCGCTGGGCTCGGATGGCTGACTTTCGCCTCCGCTCATACATACTGTGTTATTCACAAACATATCCTTGCCACCATTGTTTATTATTATTTGTTTTTCACATCTAAACTCAAGACCCGTGTTTTCAACCGCAATAATAGTTACATTATGAATACCGTCAGTCAAATTTTTACTATCAACTGTAAAAATAAATGGTATTGATTTAGTATCTATCAAAGTTTCGTCAATATACAATTTACAAAAAATAATATCAGCGTTAGTTACATATGGCTGGACGGTTATTGTTCCTGAGACGATGTCTACCCCTGGAAATATCTGTGGCGAAATGTCTAAGCTAAATAATGTATCAAAATCACCTGCGTCTGTAGTAGAGAGCCCTGCCTGGCTTATTGATTTAACTATGTAATAGCATTTATCAGGTGATGAGAGACTCTCAAGTTCTACTTTATGCTCGGTAGTATATACAGAAGAAATTACTATTGGTTCGCCAAGAGGTGGTGTTGGACTGTACACTATGCGGGTATCGGATAGGTCATCAGTAGTCCAACTAATAGTAGCAGTTCTATCAGTTATTTCGGTTACTTTTAAGTTAGATATTACCGGTGGCGTGTTGTCAACCCTTATCGTGACCGTTGTCTGTGCTGTATTTACAGCATTATCTTTTGCTTCTAACTTTATTGTATAAAGTTCACCATTAGCAAGAGGCAGAGCGGCAACTGTGTCCCATACGGCTAATTGACCATTCTCAACAGGTGTATTTGAATATGTAATTTCTGTCCAACCGGTGGGGATACTACCTGCACCATAACTAACTGTATATTCCTTAAGTCCGGAGGGTTCAGTTCCGTAGTCCTGTGCTGTCCCTGAAATAGGAATTATTCCAGCATACCAACTGTCGGATGTCGGTTGACTTATCATCGTTGCCGGTGGCGTGATATCGTAAACGATAGTATCACCGACAGACTCAGAAACGTTACCTGTTTTGTCTTTAAATTGCACATAAACATATTTTTCCCCTTCACCAGATGTTAGTCCCCAGTTGTCATATGTAATGCCATAAGTACACCACTCTGACCAGTTGATATTGTCGTTACTAAACCGCATTTTATCTACACCACTCAATGTATCCAGAGCAGAAAGTGTCAATCTAACGAACAGTGAATTTGTACCTATATCACCATCGTTGATTAAGATACTACAATTTACCGGCGGTGTAGTGTCAACAATTACGCCAAAAGTTTTTTCCATTTCCCAATTACCAGCGTTATCTTCAGATTTATATTTGATTGTGTGTTCTCCTTCTGTTGCAAAAGAAATCGGCTCACTGTAATTAATCCACCCGATGTAATCAACATTTACTAAAATCTGTTTCACTCCTGAGAGTGAATCGGTCGCGGATAAAGAATAAGTGTAATGACCCGGAGCATAATTCTTGCCTTCTTTAACATATAAAGGTCCACTGGGAGTTAAAGTAGTTACCGGTGGGGTAAGGTCAACAGTTACACCTGTCCCACCAAAATATTCCCCCTCATTGCCAGCAAAATCTATTGCCTTTAATCTTACCCAATAAGTATGACCATCCTGTAAATTGCTAACCGTGTAACTTGTCTGACTTGGGTCAACAAAAGTATTGGGAGTCAAGATAGCATTGGTATTTAAGTCAATAACTTCTACTTTTACTTCCCAGATACCAATATCATCAGTAGCAAAGTCACTTGCCCAAGTGAAAGTATAAGTTTGTAAGTTGGTAAACGGTCCTTCCAGTCCTCCACCGATGGGAGGTGCTTTTTTGCTTTCGCCTGGTTTTACAATTTCTGGTGGTGTGGTGTTAAAGGTTATCGTATCCAAAACCGATAAGGAGATATTCCCTGCCGTGTCTTTAAACCGAGCATAGACAGTTTTTAATCCATCGGCTCCAGCAAGTGACCAGTTATACCACCAACTGGAAATAAAGACATCCCAAGCCCAAGTTAAGTCGTCGTTACTAAAGCAAATCTCCGAGATACCAGTTAAGTTATCGGTAGCAATACCATGAACATTGACTGGATTATTTGAATAGGTCTCACTCAAAGTTAAAGGATTGCGTAAGGAAATGCTCCCGGTAGGTGGAGTCACATCAATAATAAAGCGGTCACCAAAAATTGGATAAACATTGCTTGCTGTATTATCAAGCAAGTCTGTTCCGGTTACGGTAACATATGCAGTCCCTTCTACCTCTGAACCAGGAACAATGGTTATTGAACCTTTATAAGTATTTCCTGAAACAAAGGTGGTAGTTACATTAGTTTTATCATTCACCCAGCTGGGGGCATTTACATTGAATGTTGGATTGCCACTTAAGGGCTCATCAGCGGTTATCTTAAGATAAATTGTCTGGGCTTTGGTTGCTGGTGTGCCAAAATATGCAGACAAAGGTTGAGTTAGATTTGGGTCAAGATAGTAATCAACCGTAAAAGACGGAGCTGAGTTATCAACGGTTACTTCTAAAAATGTAGAAGACGTTTGTCCTTTCTTATCAGAAATGGTAATTACTATATTATGTTTTCCATCTATCTCCTTACTGGTATCCCAGATTCCATTATCTATTGAAATCAAATTTGTATAAGGACTAAACTTATTACTTCCATCGTATAATTTATAATCATGATAAGTGTCAGTTACTTCACCAAATATTATTTGTGCTTTTGTTGCTGTATTATCATCTTGGTCTATTTTTTTAAACTCAATTTTGTATCTCTCATTACCATCTATAGAATAGTGCGCTGTGTAAACACCTATTCTTTCTATATCCCCAAAATCTCGCCCCCGAGCAGTAACTTTTATTTGTCCCTTTACTAGAGGTTTATAACCTGACACTGCCCTATACTGATGACTTCCAGACGGATATTCTTCAATTGGGACATTAATCGTTTCTACATCTGATCCCTCTAATCTAATTTGTTGATGAAAATAAGGATATTTTGTATCACTGTGGTAATCTGTTTGGCGGGAATCAATTAAAGGATTAATGTAAGTCAAGTAATCTTTTAATTCATAATGTAGATGTGGTGCTGACGGATAGCCAGAAGTGGCTATTTTTTCATTCTTCAAAACTAATTGATTCTCTTTGAAAAATTCGTCTTTAGTATGGACATACTTTGTTGTAAGTCCATCCGCATGAAATAATAGCACATAATCTTTGTCATCTCCTACACTTCTTACATCGGAAACCCACGATTTTTCCACTGCATAGATATCGCTACCTTGCGTAGCAGATATATCTATACCCGCATGAAAACGGTCAGCCAACTTATCGTAATTATCATCTCTTGATTCACCAAAAACAGAACTAATGGATTCCCATTTTGTCTCATCCATTGGCCAGCGAAGACTATGATATCCAATTACTGGTTCATCATACCAAATAGTGTCGCTAAATGTGTCTTCGCCTGAATTATTTGAAGCATCTGTTGCTTCAACTGAAATGTATAGGTGATCAGTAATAAAATGAGTATTCCGTGACAAAGTATAAGAAAATGGATAGTTACCATTTGGTTGATTATAAAGTGGCGATAATGTCTCTTCTTTTATAAGTTCCCATTTTTGGGCAGGTTCGTTCCATCTTTCATTTCTAATTTTTCTTACAACATTCATTCTGTTAGATGCGTCGGAAATACTGTAATAAACGGTTACTGTTTCATCTGCATCTATAAATGTGCCGGAATAACTTACATTCGTAATTGTCACTGTTGGTTTAATTGCATCAACAGGTGCTTTACTTACCACATTTGAATATTTACTCCGATTCCCAGTCTTATCTAATGCTTCAACCCTGTAGTAATATATTGTTCCAGCAGTAAGTCCATATGCTTCACAATTTGTTGCTGTAGTCTCATAATAGTATACATTTTGTGTAAAATTACTATCGGTTGCTTCCCAAAGACGGTAATAAGCCACCCCACTTTCTGAATCCGTAGACCCTGTCCATGTTAGTCTTAGACTTACTCCGTCTTTATTGGGGTCAGTTACACTTAAATTTGATGGAGTAGATGGTCCATCTGTATCGTAAGGGTAGGTAATTGTCAATTTATAAGGGGATGCACTTCCCCCGGAGTAGCTATAAACTTCTACATAATAAGTTTCAGTTTCTGTAGGTGATACATAATATGTAATATTTTCATTGGTGGTTCCCCAATTTTCTGAATAGGACACTTCATTCCAATAAGCATCATAAAGGTACAAATCATAATCACAACCTGTAGGGATATTAGTTAAGGAAATAGATATATTTCCAGAATAATTTACATAAATAGTATAGTCATTATAATCATCTGTATATGCAAGTGTATCATAATAAGTTTTTGTGTCCGCATAAACAGCACAATCCAGTAGATAAATGACGAAGATACAAATGCTTACCTTAAATATTAACCTTATCTGTCTTTTCATATCATTCAGTTTTTTTTCTTTCCTCGTTTTTGGGGATAGGTGGATATTTTTTAAACTTTTTTTGTGTATCTTCTAATTCTCCATTAGTTTTTTCCTTTTGTTGCTGTTGTTCATGTAGATTTCTTATTCCTTGGGGTGTTGCTTTTCTTTTTGGGGAACGCAATTCATATTTTACATCAAGTTCTTTTAGTTCTTTTTCAATCTGTCTTATTTCTTCAAAATTCATTTCATCATTTATTCTATTTTCCAAGTTTTGAATTTCACCAATGTCAATCTTTTTTTCAGGGTGGGTCTTTGATGCATGTTTTAATCCTTCTATTTCCTCTTTTAACCATTCAATTTGTTCCTTTCTTTGATTATTTTCTCTTTGTTTTATTTCTTCCACTAATTTATTTATTTCTTTCTCTTCTTCCTCCATAAATTTCCTGGTTTCTTCTAAAGTAATAAAATGTTCTTTTTTTATCCCTTTGTATTCAGTAGTCACATTTATACTCTTGTTATCAGGAGTAAAATTAATTTCTTTGACAGGCTCATATCTTTTTTCAACTATGCGTCGTTTTCCCTTCGTCTTTATCGATACCCATTGTCCATCAATTTCTTTCTTGTATTCTGTTTCTTCTTCCACCCATTTGATTTCAGTTTTCTTATATCCTTCCACGATAGAAATTCTAATTCGTCCAATTTTTTCACCTGTAGTTAAAGAAAATATATCTATGTAGGGTTCAATTAATTCTTCTCTTTCAAAGAATGAAAACTCATCTTCTGAATATAGAACAGGATTTATTCCAACAATTTTATAATATATAGACCTCTCTTCAGAACTACTGCCACTACTTGGAAATTTTGGAGGGTCGCTTAAAACTCCCGCATATTTTTCGTCACTACTAATTGCATTAGGAAGACCACCACAAATCTTTTTACCTAACTCCACATTAATTATTCCTCCACCTAATTTTACTATCTTACCACTGTCAGAAAATTCTATTTTACCCTTGTAAGGTCCTCCGATACTAATACTTTGTATTAATTCTCCTTTTTGATTAAATATATAGAGTTTTTCCTTTCCAATTGGTAATTCTTCTTTTGGTATTTCTCTCTTCTCTCTTTTTTCAAGTAAATATTTAGTAAAACCACTACTTCCTATAACAGCGATGTGTTTCCCATCTTTTGATACACCCCAATTAATCGTTTCATATATTTCATGTTTTGCTATTTCTTTACCATCTTTATCAACAAGTATTATCCCACCTTTTCCAATAGGAACATACTGAGCTATTAAGATGAAATTACCCTGTTCCGAAAATACTATTTCCATACCTTCTATATTTTCATACTTATTTATGAGTCCTCCGGTTTTTGAATCATGAAATTGACAAAATCCATATCCTTCTGGAGTTCCATACATGATTATCAAATTGCCCCACTGTTTAATTTCAAGTTCGCCGGGACGTTCTTGAATATCAGAAATAAACTTTCCTTGAGTATCATACCAAGCATATCCTTTTAGAGTCTTTTTCAATAGATATCCTTCACTCGCATACACCTTGCCACTTGTTACAGTTAACCGTGCACAAATAACGAACGCAGATAACATTGTCAGAAAAATCATTCCCATCGTGTTTCTGTTCCTTTTGTTCAGTTTATCCATTGTCTCAATACCTCCTGTGTGAAGTAACCTTGCCTGTTCTATCACAAATAGGACAGGTGATGGCAAAGACATGAGAGGCGATGAAAAACATTAAGGTTAATAATACTATGGTGTAGAAACGGTAGAAACGGTGTCGGACTTGAAATTTTCAATGTTTTATTCCTTCAGTAACCTTTGTTATCGCCGATTTGTATCTGTCATCCTTCTTCAGTCTGCTTTCTGTCCTGCGTAAACTCATGGTTATTGTAGATGGTGAACGATGAAGGAAATAAGCAATATGGGAAACTTTTTGGTTGCAATAATTACGAGCGAGGTAGGAAAAAATGTCCCTGGCAAAAGAACACTCCCGCGTCTCTTGGGAACCGGTTATCTTGTTTTTGTCTATATCTATACCATTGGCTACCACTTTAATTAAATCTTCTAACCCAATGCGCAAACTAACTTCAGGGCGACGCCTCAACTCCTTCTTCTTTTTCCCAGTCATCTCCAGAAACTTTTCGTCACCTAAAAGAGGGAACTTTTCTGGCGGATACAACTCCTTTTTTGATTTTTCTTTCAGGCCTTCTCTCACAAATTGGGCATATTTTTCACGAGCAACATTTATATTCTTGTTAAAAAATTCTAACACCTCTTGCTCAAAGAGAAGAGGATTTTTCTCCAATCCCAAGTATAGTCGGTGGCTTGACCATAACCATTGGGAAGGTTTCTCCACAAGACTTGCACGAACACAATTGAGATGGATATAGCGGACCAATTCCAATAAATAACTTTCTTTTTGACACAGGATTGCCTTATATCGGTTTTGAAATACATGTCCTACCCTTTTATATTTCACATTGAAATACCTTGCATATCTGGTCAAAAGACTTTGCATTATCGTTGAGAGTTTGTCCTCTTTTGTCTCCAGTAATAAGTGAAAATGGTTGGGCATAAGTTGATAGGCATAGAGGATAAACGGGTATCTCTCAAGAGTAATTTCAAGACAGCGCAAAAATTCTTTGTAGTCATCCTCTCGATGAAAAACTTCTTTGCGGTTATTCCCACGAGAAATAACATGATAAAATGCCCCTGAATATTCTATCCTCGGTTTCCTCGGCATAAAACAAATTTATCAAATAAATTTGAAAATTTCAAGTCCGACACCATCAGACAAAAATGTCTTTCTCAGCATTATAAGTTAATTCGTACCTCAGACGATGATACCCGGGACTACATTCTTTCCCGTGAACGTTTTCTTCTGTCTTGCCAGTTAATGCCCAGTCGCGGTCAAGTTTATATGACCCAGAGTCCAATAATTTTTCAGTTTCCCAAGCAAAACAAAATATAAATAGACTGAAATGAAAAAAAACTGTAAGAAACATTCTTGCAAAAGATTTTATCATAGTATTTTTTCTTTAACTTACCGAAGGTTTATTTTTATTCGTAGTGGATTATTCTTAGGGTCAAGAAAGAAAAGAGTTGTACCTGCTGCAAAATTGAACCAAAAATGGGCTGCAATTGGTTCTCCAAGGTGATAATTATTTTTTTGATACAACCACCCTAAATATACACCTGATAGTGTTGCTAATCCCCCATAAACCCAATACTTTATTTCAGAAGGCCTATACACATGACCTAAACCAAAAATAATTGAAGTAATAATTAAACCTCTTTTTGAACCTAAACTCTCTTCCAGCCGGTTTTGTACTACCCCTCTGTAGAAACTTTCTTCACTTACCGCTGCGTTGAGACTTAGTGCGAGCCAGGATGTTTCATACCAAAACAATCCTGTATTTCGGTCAAAGGTATAACCTATCATTTGAATACTTTCCACCTGATTGAAAGTTTGGCGTTCTTTATTTATTGCACTTTCTATAACACTTGAGACAAGACCTGCAAGGAAAGCACCTTGAACATAACTGCTCTTTAGGTATTTCCATCTGAAAGGGGCAAGGAATAAATCTTTTATTTTACTTTTTTTAATGTTAGTAGTATTATTCTTTGAATTTTTTTTTGCTGATTCATATGCAGTATAAACACTCATTTTATACACTTCCACACTATGGGCATAAAAAATATTTAACTCTTCGTCTTTTAACTTGTTTTTCACTTGAGAACCAGTATAGACTAGTCCTCCCTCCACTAATAGATATGAAATCGCCGTTCCGGTGTCTCCGAGATATAAGTGTCCGCCGGCAGGAATAATACTTAACAAAAGCGTTTTGTTAACTCTTTTTTCTCTATGTTTTTCTCTTAAATTTAGATTCCCCTCAGATTTATTTATTGTTGACACAAATAGTGAATTTTTCTTTGGTGTGATATCAGAATTAAGTAAATTTTCTTCAACAAGAAAATTCCTCTTGGGACACAGTCCAATTTTTTTTTCTTTAAGAAGTATACTTCCAGTATTTAATTTCATATTTGAAATAGAATAGAAAGAATATAAACAGTGTTCATTATTCTTAATTATCAACGATTCGGCAAAGAGAAAAGAACAGAAAACTAAAATGAATAGAATGAAAAAGAAAAGAAGAAAAGGTGTAAAAGGTGTAAAACCTTGACATTTGACATTTTCAAACCTGTAGTTCATATTCTGGTTTTATTTGAGCAAATATTTTTTTCAATTGGTGATTGTTTTTCATTTCTTCTTTCAATCTACGAACTAACTGACTTACACCACTATAACTTAAATTACCAAATATTTTCCCAATTTCTCTTTGTCTCAAATCGGTATTTTTGTAGATTAGATAAATCGCGACCTTGCGAAGAAGTTTATCTTTGATAATTGTATCTTCCGGCACTCTATATGTCTTTGACAAGAGGATAATTATTTCCTTAGCCTTTCGTCTCCGGTAGACCTTTTTTATGCCACTTAATTCTTTATCTTCTTTTATCTTGAGTCCATTCAATATCCTTTGGATAAATTCTTCAGTTCCTAATATGTATCCATAACTTACTTCCTCAAGAGAATTTTTTGTATTCTCCTTTAAACCCAATTCGACGAATTCTCTATACTTCTCTACCGCTTTAGTTTCAGTTGTCCCAAATTGAGATAATACCCAATCTCTATCCAGCCAATCGTTTTCCTTTCCTCCCTTATTTTTATCTAGATAAAGCGGATAACTTGACCAGCGATAATCCTCAGGTCTTCCTACCAATCCAATCTTAACCGGATTTAAATGAATATATCGGTTCAATTCTAATAAATAAGTGCCTTTCTCTACGATGATTGCTTTGTAATGTTTCCGAAAGATATTTCCTTTCCGTTTCTCTTTTAAGTTAAACCTTACTGAATAATTTGTATGTAAATAACGGAGTGCTTCACTTAAGTTGGCTTCGGTTGTCTCACAAAGTAAATGATAATGTGTTTTCATTAATACATAAGCATAAGGAATAATGCCATATTTGTTCACTGTCGATTCCAGTAAGGCAAGGAAAAGTTGATAATCGTGGTCATCCTTAAATAGCCACTGCTTCCCATTTCCATGGGCAATCAGATGGTAAACTGCACCCGGAAATTCGATTCTTAATGGTCTGGACATATTTCTTATTCAACTCAACTTCTGCTTAAAGAAATATATTAAAGTTCTTGTCAAATGTCAAGGTTTTACACCTTACCTAATTGTGGTGAGTTTAATCTAACCATTTTCTTTCACCTCACTTTTTAGAAATTTTTTTTCTTATCAATTTGTTGTAATTTCAAAGGAGAATATCTAACCCCAACAGAAATATTATTCAATTTTTTCTGATAATTGAGCATCAAGTTTAATCTTCACCAGTTAGTGGTAAAACCAAGAGTAACCACCCAGTTTTTATACTTATGTTTCTCTTCTTTCCCAACAATTGCAGGAAAATCAAAATATTTCATAGCTATAAAAAAATGAAGCATCTTACTGGTAAATAATTCTATCCCAATAACCGGCACAAGAACAGGCGTTCCCTTTATTTTCCCTTGGTTATAGGGTTTCATTTCATCATACGAGTAACTGCTTCCAGTGGAATAATGAACCGTATAATGATTTGTATGTTCATTTACAAAATCGCCGGAAAAAATTCCCAATTCGACACCGAGATATGGTGAAAACCAACCCGGATAGAAAAAGTTTTTTCTAACCAAAAGAGGGAAACTGTAATACATATTTAACGTATGCTGAAATGATTCATTTTTATCTACGGTATAATTGGGATAGTGATTTTGAGTAGTTATGTATCCCCTTTCATTCCACCATCCGAAATAAGTTCCCCAGAGCCATTGTATACCCCAACCATTAGGAAATGTCCAGGACCAAAGGATTCCACCACCCATAGGGGAAATGGCTTTTTCAAAACCTTGTTCTTTTTCTTCCGGTGAAGTTTCCTTAATCGGAGTAATGTACGCTACCCCGAGACCAAAAAATTTGCGTTGTCCAAGATGAACGACCCGGTCACCGGGGTCAATTTTAATCCCTTTTTCCGAATAAATTTTACTCACTGATTCCCGGTCACCAATCGCACTGGTTTCAATTTTTGCTTTGAGTTTACCATCCGCGCTGTAAATAGCATAAATATCGCGTTCTCTCACTTCGTGGAGAGAACCACGGTCAATATGCACCTTTTCTTTGTGTGCAGAAATTACCTGTCCTTGTTTTTTGGGAGAAAAAACTTCACGGTATTTTTCCAATTTAAGATAAACCTCAGTTCCTTTTCTTTCGCCAATGGTATAGACAATTTCACCGGGTTTAATTTCTCCTTTACCGGAAATGGTTGCTTCATAGAAATAAAAACCTTCCTCCTCATTGTACATATCTCCCACTACTGCTGGGAATTCTTTACTGATATAAACCATCATCGCAATTGGCAATTTAGTATTTACTTTTATGGAGACAATTGTATTTTTCCCACGAACATAGGAATTTTCTACTTTTCCAATCTCAACTAAGGGGACAGCAGATTGAAGAATTGTCTCACTGATAAAAATGAAAATAAGTGAGAAGATGAGTAACAAAGTAACTTTTATTCTTTCCATACTTCTCCTTCAAAAACTACTCTATTTGTATTCGTTGTCAAATTGTAAACATTTATTTTTGTATTCTTTTCATCAAAAGAAACATAAACGATTTCATTGTTTTTTATCCATTCAGTTTCGTATACTTCCTCCATAGTTAATTGTTGCCTACTACTACCATCTAAATTCACTATCCATAACCCATTCTTTCTTAGACCGTAGGCAACCTTTTTCTCGTCGGGAGAAACTTTATAAGCGGTTATGTCTCCTCTCCCCAGTTCCACTTTTCCCGAACCATCAGTGTTCAATACGATTAACATTTCTTCCATCTCAGAAACATCATAAAGAAAAATAACTTTTTCCCCTTGAGATAAACTTCCCATTCCTCTCACCGTTGAATCCAAACCTAACACCCCTTGCACTAAAAACAGCGCCATAACAAACCCGGTTACCAATTTTACTAAACTCTTTTGACTAAACATTTTCATCCCCTCCTCTATTTGGTATTACTTTATTAACAAGCGTTCCCATTTCCTTAAGATACCAAATTAAAGTTTAAATATAAAAGCTAATTTGTAGAATGCTGGTCTATTATCTATAACCCCATTCCCTCCGGTAGAGTCAGTTGTTCCGGTGTGCATATGATTTCCAGCTTCCCTTGTTACATATCCAAAGTCATTACTAGTATATCTCATTCTATTAGAACCACCACCGAAGACACCATCTTCTCTCATATAGAGTCCATGATAATGCTCTCCCGCTTCATCTGTTGTGAACATATGTGTATGTGATGGCAGTTGACTTACAGTTAGTGTATATGAGTGTGCCCCACCCATTCCTCCCGGATTCTCCTGAGCAGAAATACCCAAAATAAATCTATCTCTTAAATCCGGTGTGCCATTTGTTCCGTCACACAATGCCCAACCGCTGGGAATACTGTTTATGGAACCACTCCACATAACAATAATTCCTCTTGGCACACTACCGTCACCACTGATTTTTCCTTCCACAGTCAGGTTACCACTTAGACTAAGAGAACCGCTTTTTGTCTGTGCATTCGCTGAGGTATCAAGAAAATCAGTAGAATCTTTACCGTCTAACTTATCCGCATCTTCGGATTTGAAGGCATAACCGACACTAACTAATTTCTGTCTTGGAATTAAGGTTTCTTCTAATCCATCTTTTACAACTGTAATTTCCAGCCAACGATTGCTTTCGTCAAAAGTACTCTTTATTCCGCCTATTACTTCACCCAAGAATACTTGAAAGATACCATTTTTTATAGTTACATTTATATGTGTTTCAGGTCCCCATTTGAGATTCCCGCCGCTTACATTATCATAGATACAGAATTTAAGTGTGTAAAGTCCATCGGGTTTGTTGACACCACTTGCATCAGTCAATCTTCCCTGGATACTTATCAATGGTGGCACTTCTGCGGAAACACAGAATGTCGCAGACCTCGTAAAGAAATTCCACGAGGCAAGTAAAAAGAAAACGCAGATGAACGCAAGAAATAAGCTTCTTTTCTTCAACAACTTTTCTCTGTACATTTTTTGTTACCCTCCTTGATAAAATATAAAAACCGACTCAAGGTGTTTTTCACCAAAAGTCGGTTTCAGATTTTAATTTCAATAAAATTCTTGCCGCTATTCTTCTCACAATCGCGGCTCCTTTGAATAATGAACAGATCAAGAAATACTAACAATTTAAATGTTACAAAATCATCAGAAACATGTCAAGTGAATTTTTGTTCACTTTGCTGGTGTCCCCGCCCCGACTTTATCAGGGCAAAAAGTGCCCGCCTTCTATAGTATTACGGCGGACAGGTCCAGGAGAGATGCAAAATGGGCTAAATAGAGGTGAATGTTTTAGCAAACCGCCGTCCTTGGCGTTCTTTTTCTATTCCGCTCCTTGAGATTCTGCTGGAGCGGGTTGCGGATGTCCTGGCGGAAGAGTTGGCGTCCCGGGTGAAACAGCAATTTTTTCAGTTACTGTCCTTCTGTATTGCTGTAAGGATATAAAGGTTAAAATTAAGGAAGTACACATAAAAATTATCGCTAAAACGGTAGTTACTTTTCTTAAAAAAATATTTCCACTCGTCCCACCAAAAATCGCTTCTCCGCCTCCTCCACCAAATAAACTGGAAAGTCCTGCCCCTTTAGTCGCTTGCAAAAGGATAATTAGAATTAAAAAAATACAGACCAAGATATGAATGATTAAAATTAAAGTATACATTGCAACACCTATTTTTCTTTATCTCTAACCGCAGTTATTCCTGGTAGTTCTTTCCCTTCCAAAAATTCTAAAACTGCACCGCCACCGGTAGAAAGATGGGACACTTTATTTTGTATGCCTGCCTTGAGAGCAACCGTTACCGTTGCTCCTCCTCCAGCGATTGTTATTGCTCCCTTCTCGGTAGCTTGAGCAATAAGTTGAGCAATACGTAAAGAACCGGTAGCAAATTTATCAATTTCAAAGATACCCATTGGACCATTCCAAAAAATGGTTTTTGCTTTTGCGATTATTGGTGCTAAACGCTCAATACTCAGAGGACCAATATCAACACCTATCCAGCCCTCCGGAATATCAATGTCTTCGGTTTCTCTAATTTCTGCCTCCGGCTCAATTCGTTGAGCAATAATATGGTCAAGAGGTAAAAATAAACGCACATTTTTTTCTTTTGCCAGTTGAAGAATTTCCTTGGCTAAGTCAAGTTTTTCTGGTTCCCAAATTGAATTACCAATTTCAGCACCATAGGTCTTCAAAAAAGTATAAGCCATACCACCACCAATAATAAGACTATTAATTTTGTTTAATAAATTCTTAATTATCCCAATTTTGCTACTGATTTTATCTCCCCCAATTATTGCTAAGAAAGGATGCTGAGCATTTTCTATTGTTTCGCTTAAATAACAAATTTCTTTCTCTAAAAGTAAACCCGCAAGAGTAGGCAAAAACTTTGGTATCCCAATTACAGAAGCATGCGTACGATGAACCGCACCAAAGGCATCTTGAACAAATACTTCCGCAAAAGAAGCAAGATGTTTAGCAAAATTTAAATCGTTTTTTTCTTCTTCCGGATAAAATCTTAAATTTTCTAATAGAATAATTTGTCTATTTTTTGTTTCTTTTATTATCTTTTCTCTATTTTTTTCAAAATAATTAGTAGCAAAAGCCACCTTACAATTTAAGAGTCGGGCAAGATATTCAGTAACTGGTTTTAGACTTAAGGAGGGAACAATTTTCCCTTTCGGTCGTCCCATATGGGAAATAAGAATAATTTGGCAATTATTTTTCAAAAGGTAATCAAGGGTAGGTAAAGTTGCCCGTAGACGTGTGTCATCAATGATTTTTCCTTCTTCATTGAAGGAAACATTATAATCAACTCTTACTAATACAGTTTTATTTTTTAAATCCCAATCGCGAATTGTCAGTTTATTCAACTTTATATTCCTTTACCCCCGCAGTTCAGAGAACGTCCCGCTTTACAGCAGACGGCTATTGAAAAACTATCAAAAATGCCTACTTTATGGCGAGGTGTAGGATTTACTAATTATGTAATTGATTAGGTCAATTACACGACAAGAATATCCCCATTCATTGTCATACCAACCTAATACTTTTATAAAATTCCCTTCAAGCACATCAGTACAAGAAGCATCAAAAATACAGGATGCTGGATTGCCGTTGAAATCACGTGAGACGAGTGGTTCTTCACAGTAATCAAGATATTTACCTAATTCACTTTTTCTTGCTCTTTTGAATACTAAATTTACCTCCTCAATAGTCGTTTTCTTTTCTGTTTCCACAACTAAATCTACCAGAGAAACATTAGGAACCGGTGCACGGACGGCAAGACCATTGATTTTACCTTTAAGTTCAGGAATAACTAAACCTATTGCTTTTGCTGCCCCGGTAGTAGTCGGGATAAGTGATAATCCGGCGGCCCGTGCGCGCCGTAAGTCACGATGAGCAAAATCAAGAACCACTTGGTCATTAGTGTAAGCATGAATCGTAGTCATTAAAGCACGTTTGACAATAAAATTTTCATGGAGTACTTTTACTAAAGGAGCAAGGGCATTAGTTGTGCACGAAGCATTAGAAATAATCTTATGTTTTTGTGGGTCATATTTTTCTTCGTTTATTCCCATACAAATAGTAATATCTTCATTTTTTGCCGGGGCAGTGATAATTACTTTTTTTGCTCCCGCAAGAAAGTGTCCCTTCGCTTTTTCTGCCTCCGTAAATTTACCTGTTGACTCAATAACAACATCTACCCCCAAATCTTTCCAAGGTAACTCGGCAGGGTCCTTTTTTGCCAGAACTTTTATTTCTTTTCCCTCAATGATTAGACCATTATTTTTCGTTTCCACTTTACCTTGGTAAATACCGAAATTTGAATCATACTTAAAAAGATGAGCTAAAGTTTTCGCATCAGTTAAATCGTTAACCGCAACAAATTCAAAGGGGTAAGCACCCCTCGCGGGATAGTTATCCCGTAAACCTGCTTTCAAGACCAGACGCCCGATTCGTCCCAAACCATTAATCCCTATACGAACTGACATATTTTTTACTCCTTCGGTAAACTCAGGACTGATGAATAGAAGTCCTTCTAAAAAAATAATTATACATTTTTTATCTTTAAAGTCAATCCTGGAAAAACAAAAATTTTTACCTGGTTACGCACCATGAGCAAGCACAAGACCAAAAATTTTTTTTGCTCCTGCTTTTTTTGCTGTTTTTGCGCATTCTTCAATAGTTGAACCAGTAGTGCAAACATCATCAATTAAAAGTATGTTTTTACCTTTGAAGACCGAGGGATTGATTATCGCAAAAGCATCAACTAAGTTAATCAATCTCTTTTCCCGAGGTAAGTCCATTTGTGCCTTAGTTTTCCGAATACGCACTAAATTTGTCGAAATTAGTGGCTTATTGAAATGAAAAGCTACTTTTTCCGCTAAAAGTTTTGCTTGATTATAACCGCGTCTCCGTTCACTTTTCTTATGCAACGGAACCGGAACAATCTGATCAATTTCAGCCCAATTGAATTTCTTTTTACTCTGTTGAATAAGAAATTCACTTAAGCCAAGAGCAAGAAAATCTTTACTTTGATATTTAAATTTATGGATTACTTCTTTAAGTACACCTTCATAGATACTTGCAGCACGAATATATTCAAAATGAAATTTTGTTGTCCGGCAAAAATAACAATGTGCTCCTCCTTCGGGCAAAGGTTTACCACATTTCTGACAAAATAGACCAACTATTGGTCTAAAATTATCCCAACAGGAGTCACAAAGATGACGATTATTTTGGCTGGTTAAAGTTTTCTTGCAAATTACACAACATCTCGGTAAAAAAATATTTATTATTTCTTCAATAATTTTTTTCATTAGAACTGTATAGTTATTTGTATTGAAACTTCAAAATTGTAATAGTTTGCTTTCCAATCATCTCGGTTGTGGAAAGAAGTTGCACCTAAGCCAAGAGTTACACGTGCATTGGACCAAGCGGTATAATCACCCGATGCATTCAAAGTGTAAGTGTCAGTATTTGCACCAAAAACTGGTTCCCCTAAACTTTTTGCTCTTTTAAAGTCCGCACGTAAAGTAGAATTAAACACTAACTGGTTGGCTAAGGAAATTGTTTTTTTGATTACGGGAATACGCAACTCCGCAGGTAAAACAAAGTTTGCATACACTTGTAAACTTGGGGATAAGGTAGTATCCTCACGGAATGGTTTCTTAGGATAATTGGAATAAGCGTAACTGTCCCATTCACGATTAATCTTATATTCGTTACGGAAAGTAAAACGCCAAATATTAAGATTTAAACTAACCTGAGAAGTAAAACTTTCATTTTTTGTCAGTTTATTCCCGGTATTAGTTTTTTCATTAAAATCATCATTTTTTGCTATTGAATAATCAAAATAGAAAGAATATTTTTTCCAAAGAAGAAAACGCAAATCCGCAGAATCAGTCAAAGTAGTAACCTTAGAAAGACCAATTTTAGGAGGACTAAATGTATGAACAGTTTTGTTAAGAATTTTCCAGTTTATCTGTGAATCATCAATTATTTTTTCTAAATAAAATAATTTTTCTCCTTTGAAAAGAGTAAAAACAAGGTCCGGCCATTGAATTGTATAAACTGCCCGTTCGGTCCCGGTAGTTTCGGTATATTCTTTACTTTTTAGGTAGTTTGCGGTAACACTCAAAGTATTAAAGGGAGTAAAACGATAAGGAAGAAGAATTGTTTCTAAGGGAACCCAGCGACTGCTTAATCCGATACTATTCCGTTCGGTTAACGATTTCCGTGGTTGTTTTATCCCATCTAATTGGAGTACTTCGGGAATCCAGAGTTGCTTTCGAATTTTTACTTTTTTTGATATATTTTCGTAAGCATCACCGTGTTCAAGACGATAATTTGTAGAAAGAGTTAAAGATTGCACTGGACGAACTTGAGGAAAAATTTGCTGAAAAGTAAAACTGCAGTTCACTTCACCGTTAGCCGTACGGTCAACTGTTTTCACTGTAGGACTTGACAGGTTCAAATCTTCTTTGGAGATAATATTATATCTAAGTGCCGGATTAAACCAGCCAAAGAAAGAAAGATTAGAAGTAAATCCTACTGTTTGTGAAAGTGATTTATCGTATCTTATTTTCTCCTGTATTTTTTCTTCTTCAACTGTTTTGAGTGAATAATTGGGGTTTAAGATAACTCTTGACCAGAAATTAAAATTTGTTCGTAATCCCCAGTCATCAGTGAGTTCTTCAGTTTCTTGATAGGCAACTTTAGTTGGCTTATACTGGTCAAAAAAGAATTTTTCTTTCTCACGGGTAATCGGAAGAGTAGCAAATGTTGACCTCCAAAGGGAAAATTCATCATGACGGAAATTGAGATTAATTGTTCTCCAAAGCGGAACAGCAAGCGGGAGAGCGTAGTCAAAACTTGTATTACACGAATCTTTTAAATCCAGACGGTTTTGTTTGCGTAAATAATCAGTTAAATTTTTACTATAATTAAGACCAAATCTTGGTAAGGGAGAGAGAGTAAAAGTTAACCCTGCCGAAGCATCAAGTGAAGTAACTTTATCTTCTTCTAAACTGGTAAGCCAGGGATTTTCCAGAATACTTTGTATTGGCGTCTCGGTATCTTTACGCGAAAAAGAAAAACTAAGTGGTAAAAAATGGACCCGTACAAAATTGAGATAAGCATTTTTTTCAACACTTTTTTGTCCGGTAATTACTGGGGTTAAAGATTGAAATTTATCAGAAATTTCTTTATATTTACCACCAAAATTCATCCAGCCCGGAACTTCAAATCCTGCTTCTACTTTTTTTGCATCACCAGTTATTATTTCTACTCCATCAAGAAAAATTTCATTTATCCAAAATTCACCAGTTTTAACTGTATCAGTAGAGTTACAAATACCAATTTTGATTTGAGTAATATTTGTCCTTTTCGGTGAACCGTTAATCCGATAAGTTACACCAGTTACAGTTGTTGTAGACGATTGCCCAGCTCCGAGCATTTTTTCAAAAACTTTGAAATCAATCGTTTCCAAAGACCAATTTCCTGTAGACAATTCCCGACTATACTCATAATAATCAGTTTCGGTTCCGAGACGGAAAAAGAAAATTTCATCTTGCGTGATTGAGCGCGGATAAAGAAAAAATTTTACCTGCTTATATTTAGAAAAATCCTCTGCTTTAGGAAAAGCTGAATGAACAGTTCCGGAAGAGCCCGGGCTAAGAGTGTAATTAATCCTTAAAGCCTGTTCACGAGACCATCTTCGGCTATCCCAGCCCGGATAAAGTTCTTGATAAATATTCTTGTGTCCTTTAGTTTCATCGTAAAGAGCAATATACTCTGGATTATCTTCGTTGTTTATTCCGTTAACGGTAACGGTTGCCCCAGAAGTTGTATATTTTTCCCATTTATTACCTACTAAACTTAAAGAAGCAATTTTCAGTTTACCTGTTTTGCCAAAACCTTTGAGAGCTATTCTCACTTGTTTTACCATTGCTGCTTGTGTTGAATCAACAATTGTTAACGGTTCACTAACAAAAGTCCAGTTATTTGCGCTGATAGTAGTAGATTCTCTGATTGCCCAGCGGTCAAGAGTATCCAGTTTCCCATCACCATCTAAGTCCTCACTATCAAGTCGTCCATTGTTTGCTCCTATCCGATTACCATTATAACTCCAGCCGATATCTTCTTCACTGTTAAGAATTCCGTCACGGTTAAGGTCTTCAGTGTCTAAATTTCCGTCATTATCTGCATCTTCATTGAAACTTCCATATTCAATTGTAACTTCAGTACTTGTTGTTGCGTAGATTTGTGTTTCCAGGGATAATTTTTTTGTATAATCAACACCAATTTGGGAAATCGGTTGAATTATAAAAGAAGAAGAAGAAGTTAAATTGTAATCAATCACAAGAACTTGTTGTTTTTCTTTCTTTTTTTCTTCAGTAGTTAAGGACGGGTTAATTTCTCCTAAGGTTATTTCTTCTTTACTGAGAGTATAAGCAAGCGGAATTTTCTCTCCGGAAGGAGAAGCCGGATACCAGTAATCCTTATCTAAGGATACGGAGTCAATGGCTTTAATTCCTTCCATTGAATCAATCATTGCTTTACCAAAAGTATTTGGATTACGAATACTTTGTGCTTTTTCTAAAGCAAGATTATTCATTTTTAAAGGGATAAAGGGAAATTTTAGGTCAGTATAGCGGGCATCAAATTCCCAAAGTAAATTACTGGTAGGTGCAGTATGGATATCCGGAATACGTTCGGGTTGAGGTGCAAAATTAGAAATTATTGTTGAACCGAGAGAAAAATTTTTTAATGGCAACCAATCAATCCGTCCACCAATTAAAGTTTCACCGGTAGTAAATCCAGCAAAAGGTGCATATTCATAGGTTGCTTCTATTCTTGACTCTTCTTTAATTTCTTCTTCACGATAAAAGGTCAATACACCAGACTCGTAGTCTAAAAAATAATCTTTATCTCGTTCTAAAACTTTACCATCAAGAACAATTCTTTCTGAACCAATAACAATATTTGGTCTCAAATCATATGTCTTCTTGCGGGAGTAAAACTCTACATAAATCTTATACCGTGGTGAGGGTGGCGAAGGACTATAAGTATCTGCGGGAAAGGGTTTTTCTTCAAGAAATTGGAAGATACCATTTTCAAAATCTACTTCTACAAAGTCAGGGTAACTTACCTTTTTATCCGTCTCGGGAATAACAGTGATTGTACTCCGGGATACATCATTAACATTATAAACCTTGAAAATAAAGTTACCCTTACCGTTATCACGGACGATTTTTGTTTGTCCAAGGTTATAATAATTTTTTAACTCCCGAGTAATTGCTTCACTCTCATTTTCATCTTTAATCATCACCGCCGCTACACCGGCTGATTTGCTAAGTCCAGTGTAGTCAACTGCGTAGTCAACTGCAAGGACATAGTTTTGAGCAATTGTTTTACGAAAAATAATTATTCCTTTGCTATAGTCAAGAACATAATCAACTCCCGGAGAAAGTAAATCAAAATCACCGATATAAGTACTGGCTGAAACCTGATACTGTTCAACAATCATACCGGTTGAAGTGTTAACCGTATTATTTGCTGGGTTGCAGTCATCAAGATAGATTCTTTCGCTTCCGGGCGTTATAGTTTGGTGAAATAAATTATAATATTTTCTCCGAATATAATCAGAGTCAGCAATTTCGTCAGATTCTTTAGTAGTGTTGCCGATGAAGATTTTTGATTCGCTTGTCCCTTTCGTCTGGCTCCAAATTAACAAACCCCGCAAACTTTTATATTGTGCTTGTCCTCTCAGACCAAAGACCTGTTTCCGATAGCCAACAAATTCGGTCTGTGGGAGTGATAAATCCATATCGCCAAAAGCAATTTCTTGCACAGTTTCACCAGGCTCACCTCGATAGACTACCGAAATATCCTTTTCCAGTGGTTTTGCACTGTCATAGATAACATTAACATTAACTTTGGTTCGTTCGTCACCAATTTGTCCACTAATTTTTGCTTGTTGTTCCTGTTTTGGTTCAGTAGTCTGTTCCCAAATCCAGCGCTCTTTATCACGGTCGTAACGTCTTCTCCATGAAAGTTTTGCGCCAAAAAGTAGGCGCCCAGAAACATTTAATGCTGATTGATAAGGAAGTTCTTCGTCTAATTTTAACCCGGTTTCTAAAGCCAAGTCAAAAGAGTGGTTTTTACCTTCCTTTTGCCAGAGAGAGAGGGGTGGGTGGTAAATAGTAGGAGGTGAGTAAACACTATCAAAAGGTATTCGGGGATGGGTAACCGTTAATCTTCTTGAGAGAGGTAAAAAATTCTTGGATAATGTTTTTCTCGGATTAACAAATTCATAAATTGAACCGTTACAAATTCTATATAGTTTTTCTCGGAAAAGAAATGTGCTCATCAGCAAAAGAATAACAAAAAGAGGATAACATTTCTTCATCTTAAGTTTCATATTATACAATAAAAAACCAGACTTTTCCTTCAGGATGAATCCTTTAGGTTAAAAATTTACCTCCTCTAAGTCTGGCTATCCCTACAAATTATTTTCTTCATTTTCTCTTCGGCAACCCGACCCCCCGCCCTCTATTAGCCCAGCCTCTGCACGCAGGGACTGGGATGTGCTCTCTATGCCTGTGCTATGCATAGAGGGCGGGGTCGTAGGCTTTGCGTCCTCCGATTACTCGGAGTTTGCCTTTACCGCGTTAGAAATATAACAAAATTATTCTAACGAGGTAAACCTCCTAAACATTTCTAACAGGGTTTATCGTTCTATTTTTAGTATATCCTAATTTGTAATTTTGTCAATTCTTCAATTTCTTCAGGATGGTGAATTTACCCCGCCCCTTTGTTTGAGATAGTCGCGCTATTTGTGAAAATTACTCTGGAAAGTTCAGACACTCCTGAACAAAGGGGCGGGGTTTACTGAACCATTATATTTGTTTCTGGGAATAAAATGATGTATAATAAGACCGTTAAAAAAGACATCAACGGTCTTGATTACACAGATTATTAAAACCGATTACACAGATACACCAATGATGCTTAATCTGTGTAATCTTATTGTTAATCGGTGTAATCAGAGATTGTTGGGTTTTTCAACAATCTCATAGTAAAAATATGTTTATCCTCAAGCGTTATAGTTTGAAAGAATTTTTTCCTGCATTGTTTCTTGGGCTATTTATTTTTATTTTTGTTCTTCTTTTAGATAAACTTTTTTATCTTATCAGTTTATTTCTAAATAAACAAGTAAAAATTTATTTGATTTTAAGTTTATTTTATTATCTTTTCCCAGCAATGCTTTCTCTTTCCTTACCAATGGCAATACTTTTTGCTCTACTTTTCATTTTTTCTCGTTTTTCTGAAGATAAAGAAATTGTTGCTTTACAGGTGAGTGGAATAAGAATCAAAACTTTCACTTTGCCATTACTCTTTTTTAGTGTTTTAGTATCTTTATTTCTAATTCCCTTTAATACTCAAATTGTTCCCGAAAGTCAGTACCGTTTTGAAAAAATTTATGCGCAGGTTGTCTACCAAAATCCAGAAATAAGATTAGAAGAAAAAAATTTTTGGACGATTGGTAATTACTGTCTCTGGATTGAAAAAATAAAAAAGAAAGAATTTAAAAATATAATTCTTTATGAATTCTCAGAAGGTAAACAACCAATCCGGATAATTGCGTCTAAAGGTAAATATCTTTTGGATAACCAAGAAAATTTAATTCTCAATTTAGAAGATGGAAGTATTCAATATTACGACTTCACCCAAATCAGTAATTTGTCCAGCAGCGATTTTAAAACTTATGAAGTGACCATTCCTTTATCTTCTCCGAATCAACCAATTGTTTCTAAAGGTTTAAGAGAAATGAAAAGTAATGAATTATACGCAGAAATTAGGAAATATAAACGCCAGAATATTCCCACTTCCTATTTAGAAGTAGAATATTATTTACGCATTGTCTTAGCCCTAACTCCTCTTCTTTTTGCTTTGTTAGCGATGCCTTTAGGAATAAAAATAAGACATGGTGGACGAGCAATTAGTTTTGGAATAAGTTTATTAGTAATTTTTTTCTATTATTTACTTATAGTTGGCGGTATCGTCATTGGTGAAAAAGGTATTCTACCGGCAAATATTTCTCTCTGGATACCAAACCTTTTGCTTTTAAGTTTAGGAGGAACACTTTTTTATCGTCTAAGCAAATATTAGGTAACTTCACATGAGTTCAGTTACTTTGATTGCAGTGATTAAAGACACGATTACAGCGATTTTTTATAGAATCTGGTTATAACGATTTTAAGGACGATAAATTTATCTCTGTAATCACAGTTAATAATCGCTGAAATCAAGTTTCACCAAAATGAAGATAATATCGCGTTACTTATTAAAAAATTTTTTTTCACCTTTTTTTCTTGCCTTAAGTATTTTTTCTTTACTCTTTTTTTTGGAACAATTTTTTGAGAAATTGGAGATATTTTTAACTTATCAAGCAACCCTTAGCCAGATTTTAGAATATCTTCTTTTTCGTTTACCTTACTGGTTTGTGCAGATTTCTCCTTTAGCCATCCTTTTAGGATTACTTTTTTCTTTAAGTAAACTTTCAGCAAATAACGAAATTACTGCCTTACAATCAGCTGGAATTAGTTCCTTCTTATTTCTTTTTCCAATATTTATTATCATTTTACTTTTTACAATTATAATTTTTTTTCTCAATAGCAATTTAGTTCCCCGAGCAAATGCCTATACTCATTACATAAAGTATTCCAAAATACAAAAATCTAATCTGGAAGATAAACGATTACAGGAAAAGTTTGCCCATATCGGTAAAGGAAGAAAATTTTTTACTATTGATTTTTTTGATGGGAAGAAGGGAATAATTCGCGGTATCAGTATAGATGAATATGATGAAAATTTTCGTCTTTCAAGACAAATGTTTGCTCAGGAAGCTCATTATAAAGATGGGAAATGGTATTTTTATCACGGGATAGTTCGTGAATTTTTACCTGGTATGCACCAGGGCGGTGCATACCCGGAGAAAGAAAAATTCCGTGAAGAGAAATTTGCCGAAAAAATACTTCCTTTAGAAGAAAAAATTGAAGATTTTTTGCTTATTGAAAAAAAGGTTGAGGAAATGGAGAATAAGGAATTGAAAAAATATATTACCCGTTTGAAAAGACAGGGCATACCAGCAAGGAAAGAAGAAATTACTTTACAACTTAGATTTGCCTACCCTTTTTCTAATTTAGTAATGTTTTTTCTTGGTATTTCTTTTGCTTTATCCAAAAAATTAAGTAAAGTAAGTCGCATACGCAGTTTTGCTCTTTCTCTGGTAATTGCTTTTCTTTACTGGGGACTACTTTCTCTCTCTCGTGCTTTAGGAGAGAATAACCGCCTGCCGGTATTTCTTTCGGCCTGGTTAGCCAATTTTATTTTTCTTTTTGTTGGTTTACTTTTATCCTGGGGAAAAGAAGTAATTATTTACTAACGTGACTTATGTCACTCAAGTTGTTTTTAGACAGAATTTTTATATTTTTATGTCTGGCAATTTCATTTACTAAATCCGGAAAATATCTTTTTACAAGTCTTGCATACTCAAATACCTGGGTAGGGGCTATGCCTGTAATATAAGAGATTTCAGGTTGGGTCATCCCTTTTTTCAGACCTTCTTTTACTTTCTCAAAATTCGTTATATATCTATCCGCTGATTTTAAGTTGTGATTATGCTTATAAGCAATTTCAGGGCTAAATTTTTTATTCACGTAGTCATGGATTATCTGCTCCTTGTGACTTAAAGTCGGTCCTTCATCATGCATATTCCCTCGGCGTCTTATCATCTCTCCTGGATGGTCCTTTTCGTATTCTCTTACATAATTTGTTACTGCACTATGATTCAAGTGCAGAATCGCGGCTATATCATTACAGGATAATACCCCTCCCTGTTCCCAGGCTTCCTCGGTTATTCTCTTTATTACTCCTTTGCGTATTTCGTCCACTTTTACCCCGTCTATCCTTTTCTGTATATCCCCTTCGCTTACAATGGTCAACGTTACTACTACCTGCGGCGTATCCTTCATAAGCTTACCTTCGGCACTTTTCGCCCATTTTTCTACTGCCGGCCATCTTATCTGCCCTGTCTTCATTGATTCTTTATCTACATAATAATTATCACAAATATTTTTAATTTCCTCCGCAAGTAGTCTTCTGGTTTTAGGCCCTCCTAATTGCGGAAATTCTCTTGATAAATATATCTCCAGCGCCTGGATAAATCCTTTATCTTTTACCGGTCCAAAATATACCTCTCCGTAATTCCTCTTCATGATGCCTTCCAATTCGTTTTTTTTATTCCCCGCATGCTCTCATTCTTCACAAAACTCACTATCTCCCCTATTCTTTCTCGGTATTCCTCTCCCCTATATCTCTCCGCTAAATCCATATATTCCTTTATTAATCTCTCCGACAATCCTAACATAAATGCCGTCTCTTCTAAACTTAATCCTTTTTCCCTCGCTACTAACACCCGGGCAAAACTCTTTATATATCTAACCACTGCTTCTGGCGAATGTTTTATACATGTTGAGATCTTGCTTACCGGTTCTTTGCGTATATACCTCTCGACTGCTTGTGTCTTATGACTTATCGTCGGTCCTATGTCCTTCTGTTGCCCTCGCAACGGTAGATAATAACTTTCTTTACGTAATGCTTTTACATCCCTTTTTATCGTCCTCAAACTCACATTCATCAGCCCGGATAAATCTTCCTGCGTCAAATATGCCCCTTGCTCACATGCCTCTTCCAGCATCCTGAGTATCTTAATCCTGCGGTACTGCGCCTGCCCATATTTAACTCTCACCGGCTCATCTTCTTCCGGATTTGTCACCGTCAAGGTCACTGCCTTCATTTCACAATCCTTGAGAGGTTTTCCGGGTGGCTCTTGTTCGCTCACTGCTAACACCCGCGCCTGTCCTATGCCTACAGGCTTATCCTTGCCCCACAAGTGCGGCAAATACGTTTCTTTTACTAAATTCAGTATCCCTTTAGCATTGAACGGTGCCAACCCAAATCCCTCAACCATATCACGTTTAAATGTCTGTTCTACCGTCTTAACTGCCAATCGTTCTCTTAAATGCTCCTCGTTTGTTCTTCTATCAATCATTCTAATGCCACCTCCCGATAGGTCACCTGCTACCGATAAAATGCCAAATTCAACTCTATAGTTTAGCACTTTTTTTTATTTTTTTTCAAAGAACCTGGGTGACATTAGTCCCTATTTGATTATCGCTAATTTCCCTACCTTTTTTTCTTCGCTTCCTCCAACCACATAGAAATATATTCCGCTGGCGACCGCTTGTTCATCGTTATTTTTCAAATTCCAGATGTATTCATAAATATATCGTTCAGCTTCCTTCTCTTTGTATTCTTTCTGAGAAAGAGAATATTCAAAAACTAATTCTCCACTAAGATTATAAATTTTTAAAGGTAAAGTAAGAAAAGGCTTATTAGTTACAATTTTTATAGTTGTATAAGTTTGGTAAGTAGGATTTGGATAATTATAAAATTTAACTAATTCTAATTCTGGAGCAACCCTGAGATACATAATTGGTCCCGAGACACTAATCCCGGTAATTGCTATCCCGCTATCCGAACCATCATATCTTTTACTGCTGGGGTTTGTATTAACGGTAAATTCGGTATTATTTCCTTCATAAAAAGGGTCACCGGTATCGCCCTCGTTAAGATAAGCGGGAGTTCGGTCCGCTTCTTCTAAATCAATCCCCGGATGAGTAAGGCTAATATTTATGTCGTTACTTGTTATGCGGGATTCATTATCAGCAATACTGCCATCAATATGCCAAATCAGCAAACCACTTCCGGGTAAAGAAGAATCAAAACCTACCTTTTGCCGGTTTTCAAAAAGAAAATATTCACCAGCACCCGCATCCCCTTTGTATAAACTTTTCGTAAAATTAGTTTCAATCTGGTAAATTTCGCTAAATGGAGGTGAACCAGGGGAAATCCATAAACGTTTTTTACACCAGGCTGAAGGATGAGTAGGTTGTGAACCTGTTGGTGAACCTGCCCAAATGCCATAAGCCATTAAACACCATTTACCTACCTGGCTATCAAGTTTCCCATTGTTGTCAGTATCTATCGTTTGGTAGAGGTCAGGTAAACCTAATTGATGTCCAAATTCATGACAATAAACACCAAAAGGTGACGATTCCTCTTCAAGCTCAGGAACAATTAACCCTTCAGTAAAACCGTTAGTATTAGAAAAAAGATAGAACATTGACCAGATATCTCCGCTATTGTCTGTACTTTCGTTCCCGTAGCCAGCATGAATAACCATTACACAGTCAAATGTCCCGGTAGAAATATTGGCTTTAGTAATCGCTTCTTTAATCAGTTCATCTCCTTCTTCTAGAGAACCGCTGCCGTAATAAAACATTGAATTATTCGCTGTATAGGCACTATACGATGAAGGTTTAAACTCAAATTCAAGATTGAGTAGTTGATAAGAAACTTCACGATAAAAATCTCTAAGTTTATTTACACTACTGACAATAATGTTGTAATTTACGAAACCCGGTGAACCAGAAGTAGATGGTCCCGTAGCAGTAAAACTAATTAAAACTACGGCAACTTTTTTTGTCCCGACTGCACCGATTGCTTGTTGGATTGCTTTTGGACTTAAACCCAGAGCCCGTAGTTGTCGGACATCAGGTATTTTATGGACATGGTCTTTTGGCTGACCGGGGATATGTTTACCGGAAATGTGGGGAGCAGCAAAGGCAGTGTAAAGTGTAAAGTGTAAAGTGTAAAGTGTAAACCAAAACAAAAAAAATAAAAATCTCAATCGGTGTAATCTTGAGTTTCTATCTGTGTAATCTGTGACTTTAATCTGTATAATCTGTGGTTTCAATCTGTGCGTAAAGCACCGCTCGTAAAGCCCAGTGCGAAAAGCACCGAGGACGAAAAGTCCCCGTTGGGACTTCGTCCCTTTACGGGTGGTGCCTCGCACCTTTTCGGTGGGCCACGAGCCTTTACTGGGTGGGTGCCACGAAAAGTGGCGTGGCCACCTCGTGGCTTTACGCCACGCACCTTTACGGTGTAATCTGTGTTTTTTCATTCGGGTTAATTCGTTTTTTTCATTCGTGTAAATTCGTGATTACAAAAAAAGTGCCACGAATTATTTCTAACCCGTGGCAATTAATCATCGTAATCATTCTTTATAATCACTGTAATCGTTCTTCAATAATCGCCGTAATCACTTTTTAGAAATTAACTGATAAGGTTAAAGCAGCAGATACACTGGAAGGAATCTTATCCCCACCAGCAATTCGTGTTGTAGTCGGAGTCACCGCTGCCGCAAGGTCAAGGACAAGATGTAAGAAATTCAAACCCAACCCTCCAGTAAAAGTAAGTTTGCTTTCCGCTTCAGCTAAATTTTTCATTGCACCGGCTCTGGCGGAAATATTAAACCAAGTGCGTCCACCAAGGTTGACCTCAGTGCCGACACTTAAAAGTTGGGAATCGTATCCGGAAACAGGTGTAGAATTTTTGGTTAAATCAATATCCGCGGCTAAAAGCCAGCCCAGGAAACCTTTTAATGGATAAAAAGCAACCCCGGCACGTAGTTGCGGTTCTAACTTATAATAATCTCCTTCCCCGGCTTGGATTGCTACATCTGGCTGTTTAAGTTTTGGTGTGTTGATATTTCGGGCAAGAAGACCTACACTTGTGCGGTAGGTTTTTCTCTTATCCCAAAGGAGTCCTAAATCTATACCAATTGCGGTTGACTGTTTGGAATATTTATCAAATTCCTTACTGATATTTCCAATATCAGTTTCCGCCTCCCCAGTTAATAATTTCTGTTCAATAAATCCAACTATACCTACTAAATACTTTACATTTGCGCCAACTTTTAAACCTTTTAACAGAGGTATCCACTGGACATAAGGGAAAAGACGACCGTAGCCAACTCCAATTTCTACCACTGAAGCACCTTTAAGAGTAAGTGCAGATTGATTCTCGTTATAGCCGGTTTGATTAGCATCTCCAATAATCTGGAAAACCAGAGCTTCAACTTCTTTTATTGTATCAATTGTTTGAATTATCTCTTCTTTAGTTGCACCTTGGCTCCCCGCATAATTAATCAAGGCATTAGCAATTTGACCTTCGGTATAAACTCCCAGATCAACACCTAATTCGTCTCTTAGTATCTTAATTGTCCCCGCAAGTTCTCCACTTGCTTGGGATAGTTCTGGGTCAATAGGATCGTCTGTGCTTGCCCCTAACTCGGTAATTAGTTTGTAAAGGTCAATCCCGCTTGCTTGTGCTAATGAACGAGAACTTGCAAGTTTTGGAGCAGAAACCTGTGGTGCTTTAAGCCCAATATTCTTTACATCAATATTTGGGTCAGCACCAATAGAGGTAAAGTTATTTACCGAAAAGGCAAGATTACCAAACCGAGCATTACCATTGAAAAATAAATCAAGAAGTAAACCATTCCCGGGCTTATTCAAGTCATCAAGTGCTTTTATCCCCTCAAAGAATACCTTAATTTGGGTTAAATTTATTGCTCCACCCCCCTGCTGAGCAGTTTGAATTTGCTGATAGTCATTTGCTAAGTTACCAAGGTCATCAACGAAATTGAGAACATTTCCACTAAATTCAGCACCTAAATTTACTGGTAATTGTAAATCAAATAATTTTTGTTCAGCTAAGCCAGCTGGATTCCAGTATTGAGCAAGAGAATCTTCAGCCACGGCAACAAATGCGCCACCCATACCTAAGGGACGAGAACCAAGAATTTTGAAGGACTCAGCAGAAACAAAAGAAAGTGTAAGGTGTAAAGTGAAAAGTGTAAGGACAAGAAAATAGAAAATTTTTCTCATTTTCAAATTCCTCCTTTACTATAATTTTGTTTATTTACTTGGTTAAACTATAGCATATCTCCAAAAGTATGTCAAGAAAAATTTTATGTGATTTTTATTACGTTTGCGCCAAAACGCTAATCCGCCTGAGGCGGAGGCGATTTAGCGGCTTTTTTTTAGCGCTTTCGCGGATATTAATACCTAAGTGAATATTTAAATCCAAAGAAATGTCCGCTGTAATTATAAGATAGATATTTTTCAAACTTCATATTAGAGGTTTGTTGTTGGTAAGTATAAAAGAAAGTAGTTGTTGAGATATCGCTACTTTTTTTATTAAATGCTAAGGTCAGCAAAAATAGGAAGTTCCTTTGTTTTTCACCGGCAACAAAATTATTATTTTCATCTCGTGGTGGTCGGTTCGTATATAATTTGTAATCAAATTCGGGGTTGGTTACCAGTTCCCATTTTTTAGATAGTTGAAAATACAAAGGTAATCCGATAATCAGTTGGGTATAATCATAATATTTTGCCTGGTAAGAGACCGGCACGGTTGAACCTGCCGATTCAAAATGTTGATAATTCTGGTTAGAAGTTCGGTTCTTAACATTTATTGAAGGGACAATAACCAACCAAGGTCTAAGTTTCTGCACTCGTTCCGCACTTAAAGTTGAGATGATATCCTTTTGTAATTCTGAACTGTAATAGGTGCCATCCGGCTGACGAATATTAGTAATAACTTTCTGTTTTGTATATTGCTGTATTGCTACATTCAGATTAAATTTATTTTCTTTATACACTGCACCAGTGCGTAGTTGGATTAAATGATGATTTTGTTTCCCAGCAGATGATTCTGCTTCTTCTGTACCTTGTTGGAATTCTTTTAACAAATCAGTATAGTTAGGGAATTCAAGAAAATGGTATTGTAACCCTATATCTACTTTCAGTTGACCAAATATTTTTTCTCCACTGACAAGTCCACCGGTACGATTATAATCGTAAAGTCCTAAACCCCAAGCTTCGTTAGCAACAGTTCTCCGGTTCTCTTTCAGGTAATCAAACTGTGCTTTAAGAGTAAGATTTTTTCCGAATAGCCAGTTGTATCGTAAAACAAAAAGATAATCAAGATAGCGGTCAGCAAATTTTTCCCCTTCCTGTCTTTTTAATCCTGGACCGAGATATTTAAGTTCATAAAGTCCAATTATTGAATGATTTTTATATAGTTTGGTTATCAGCCCGAAGTCATTGACTAAGTTAATGGTGAAATACCAATCACCACTTGAGGGAATGGATGCACCTTGAGTAAACTGAAAATCGTAATAAGGAGCAACCGGTACGGCGGTGAGCAGTGAGGAGTAAGCAGTGAGCAGAAAGAACGAAAAGACAATTTTTAATTTTGCCTGCCCCGTACCGAACTTGTTCTGGTGCGGGGAATTTTGACCCGTTCGGCTTCGCTCAGGGTCAATCCTGAGCTTGTCGTAGGATTGAATTTTAAATTTCATTTTAAAAGTACCAGTGGTATGCCCAGAAGGGATGAATGACAAACAGTCCTTCTGGATAGATATTAAATCCCAATTCTAAATGTTTAGAATGCCAGGCAATCCGCGAGACAATCTTTCGTGATTTCAGCCCGTAGCCAAGGGACCCTATAACATATTTATTTTCTTTTATTTCATTCTCAATACCAGTAAAAATAAAATAATCGGCTACCGCTACATTCAATTCACTCATTTTGAATTCACCAACTTCAACTGGTTTGTCAAGTTTGATATTAACTCCCGCATATGAATAATTAACTCCCGCATAAAGACGAGCAGTTTCATCAACTGCTTTTGTGAAAATCAGCCCGCAAGTATAACCAGTAAGTGCTGGTTTTACCGTTTCAGTTGAATTCTCAGTTAAATATTTTGCTGCAAGGTCAATAGCCAACATTCTCCCGTATTGACCGATTAGGTCAACCTGTGGTATCCAGGGTTTGTAACCACCATCAGATAAAATTTTTACCTTTAGGTTAAGATTAAGCCAAGTGGTAGGCAAAACAGATGGGAAGAGGTTAGTTCTTATTGTTCCGTGACGGTTTTTTAAGACCGGTGTGAAATCAAGGTTATCACTATGCAAGTTAAAAATAAAATCACCCGGGTTATCTAAAAAACGCAAACCGAGATTGATAATTCCCTCGCCAAGAGATGTAGTCCAGAAATCTTCTCCTTGGACAGGCGGGATACAGAGAAAAACAATTAGTAAGTAAGTGAGTAGGTGAGTAAGTAAATAAAAAACCTTCAAATCTAACTTCCTAATTTTGTGCAGATGATAGTTCAAGTTTATCTATTTGGGTAATAAGTTTTTGTGCTGTTGGGATGAACAGGTCAGGTGTAACGACAAGGTCAATATTCTTCCGCGCGAAAAAGTTATCTAACTTCTGATAATCGTTCAAAATATCTAATTTTGTCCTTTCCGGCAGGTCAGTGCTATCATCCACTGCGAGTATATCTGGATAAGGACCAAGTTCTCCCATTTTACAGAATAAGACATTCTGGAAAGCAATTTCTTTTAATACTGCAAACGGGTTAGATGTGTAGCCAGTAAAATCTTTTACTGAAAGTATATTACCGGAATTATTTATCCCATAGAATTCTGTCCCAAGATAAACAAATTTGTATTCATCTACACCGGGTGTAAATTCTTTAGTTGTATCTTTATTCTGATAAAGACGCATTTTCGGGGAAATCCCCCAGAACCAGAGCGAATCTTCACCACCGTTTTCTACATTTTCATATTCACTTGCAACCCAACCACCAACTGACGGATTGTACAATGGGTTATTCACTCTAACCATTGTGGTATCATAATAACCCAGGTCACCTTCTTGGTAGTCCTTTGTATCAACCAACCATTCACCGTGAGTTTCACTTATATACTTTGTATCGCCCTTAAAGTCCAATACCTCTTCTTCACCTATTTTTATTTTTTCTTCTCCTATAGGGTTACCATTTTTGTCATAGTAATATCTATATTCATAAATAGGTTCGGTGGTCGGTTCAAAAGTACCTTTAATAAGAATTTTATCTTTGCCATTAGATATTTCCATCCGCATTTCTCTTGGTTCTAACTCTTCACCTTTATTCATCATAAACGATGGCCAGTCAGCAAGGTCGTCTGGCATAGCCAAGTTGAATTTCAAACTTGCATCAAAGGAGTCAATTCGTGCACTATCAGTAAATGATGTATCAGTGAAATATCCTTTATAAGTATATTCTTGTCGTTTAGTAAGATTCAAAACCTGGATTGTTTGCGGGTCCGGACGGAAGAGATACTGTTCTACTCTTACTAAGTTACCGAAATGGTCACGCAAAGTTCTGCCGGTAGAGATATCAGTTTCACGAATTTCATCTATATATTCTCTTATGGTTATTAAGTCAGTTTTTGCATCCTGCACAAGTTCTTTTAATTCCTGTCTCAGTTCAGCAAGGTCTTCTTTAATTTTTATTCTAATTGGTTCTTCTCGTTTAGTTTTTTCTCCTTTTTCCGGTTCAACTGGTGCAAAATTCTGCCAAGAGTTGTCATTGATTATATTTACTTCTTCCGGTGTAAAATCTCTCGGTGGTGTAAGTTCACCTGAGGAATAAGAAAATACGGTTTGACCTTCTACTATTTCGGATTTTACTTCAGAAATTATGTTCGTAAACTCTATCTTCCCCGCAATAACCAATAGTTGAGCATCAGTTTCACTAACAATCAAAATAAGTTCTGTGCCGCGCACCGCGGCAACTGCGGTTAGTGTTTTGAAACTGAATTTATCTCCCGGTTTAAGTGGTGTGACTTTAACTCTAATTTGTCCTGTTTTCACTTCTACAGACCTATCTTTGGGTAAAAGTGTCATTATATTTAGTTCAGTATTTTCTTTAACCCAGATGGTTGAACCATCATTAAAGGTCAGTTCTACTTTGCCAGTGGAATAAGTTTTGAGTTTATCATTCTGTTTAAGTTTAATTCCAATCTTCGCCGGTAACCATTTTTCCTGTTTAAATATTTCTACTTTGCCGGTCAGTTTAGAAATAACACAGTCACTACCTAAAACTTCACCAAAAACAAAACTAATCATTAAACCAGTTATTAAAATAAAAAATTTATTTTTCATTCTTGTGTAACCTCCCTTTTTATCATCAATTTTAAGTGTATATAATAACCCGATAAAATATCAACCCCGCACCTTTTCCTGAAGATTGTTTAACTTTCAGTTACTATAGATAATTATACATAAAAAAGGTGCGGGGTCAAGAAAAATTTTATGTGATTTTTCTTACAATACACAGACTACACCGTAAAGGTGCGTGGCGTAAAGCCACGAGGTGGCCACGCCACTTTTCGTGGCACCCACCCAGTAAAGGCTCGTGGCCCACCGAAAAGGTGCGAGGCACCACCCGTAAAGGGACGAAGTCCCAACGGGGACTTTTCGTCCTCGGTGCTTTTCGCACTGGGCTTTACGAGCGGTGCTTTACGCACAGATTGAAACCACAGATTACACAGATTTTTTCTTATCAAACTTACCTGCCCCGTATAGAGCCAAAGGCTCTTTTACGGGGTCAACTTATCAACTGACTACGTGCCGGCTTCCCAAGAAGTGAGATATTTTTTTTGTTCTTTGGTGAGAGTATCAATTTTTATACCCATAGATTTTAATTTCAAATAGGCAATTTCTTCATCAATCTCTTTCGGCACCGAATAGACCTTGTTTTCTAATCTCGTGCCTCGTGCCTTATGCCCCGTGCCTGCTAGATACTCTACACAAAGTGCTTGATTGGCAAAAGACATATCCATTACACTTGCCGGATGTCCTTCTGCTGCCGTAAGATTAATTAATCTTCCTTCGCCAAGTAGGTTTAATTTTTTCCCATTTTTCAAGGTGTATTCCTCTACAAACTCTCTAACTCTTTTAACTTTCTTACTCATTAACTTTAATGCCGGTATATCAATTTCCACATTGAAATGCCCGGAATTGGCTAAAATTGCTCCATCTTTCATTCTTAAAAAATGTTTTCTTCCGATTACCGTAACATCACCAGTGACGGTAACAAAAACATCACCAATTTTTGCTGCTTCATCTATCGGCATTATTTCATATCCATCCATTCTTGCTTCTAATGCTCTTAATGGGCTGATTTCACAAATAATTACATTAGCACCCATACCTTTAGCCCGCATGGCTACCCCTCTCCCGCACATACCGTAACCACAAATAACAAAATTTTTTCCCGCAAGAAGAATATTTGTTGCTCGTAAAATACCATCAACAGTTGACTGTCCGGTACCATAACGGTTATCAAATAAATGTTTAGTTTGTGCATCATTAACGGCAATAATTGGATATTTTAACACCCCATCTTTCGCCATTGCTCGGAGACGAATTACACCGGTTGTCGTCTCCTCAGTTCCCCCGATAATACCGTGAACGGTGAACGGTGAACGGTGAACGGTACTAACAAGGTCTGCACCGTCATCCATAGTAATCTGTGGCTGAGTGGCCAGGACGGATTTTATATGTTGATAATAGGTTCGTTTATCTTCACCTTTAATGGCAAATACCGGTATTTGATAATATTTGACTAAAGCGGCAGCAACATCATCCTGTGAACTTAACGGATTAGAAGCACAAAGGGCAAGTTTTGCACCACCAGATTTTAAAGTGAGCATCAGATTTGCAGTCTCGGTAGTTACATGTAAACAACAACCTAAACGAATATTCTTCAGTGGTTTTTCCCGAGCAAATCTTTGCCGGATTGACCTTAAAACTGCCATTTCTCTTTCTGCCCATTCAATCCGTTTCCTTCCTTCTTCAGCTAACTTAATGTCCTTAATATGAAATTTCATTTCTTCTCCTTCTAACAATCTAACTCCTTTCAAGGTGAACCTTAACTATCTAACTTCTTTTTTCAATAACTCTACTTTGTCAGTTTTTTCCCAAGTAAAATCTTCATCATTTCTTCCAAAGTGTCCGTAACAAGCAGTTTTCAGATAAATTGGTCTTCTTAATTTAAGTGTGTTAACTATTTCTAACGGAGTAAGGTCAAAAATTTTTTTCACAATTTCAGTTAATTTTTCATCAGAAATTTTACCGCTGTTATAAGTATCCACCATCACTGATACCGGTTCCTTGCGTCCAATAACATAGGCAAGTTGGACTGAACATTTTTCTGCTAATCCTGCGGCAACAATATTTTTCGCAATATATCTTGCCATATAACTTGCTGAACGGTCAACTTTAGTCGGGTCTTTACCCGAAAATGCCCCTCCCCCGTGCGGAATTATTCCTCCGTAAGTGTCAACAATAAGTTTTCTACCGGTCATCCCAGTATCTGATTGCGGTCCACCAATAACAAATTTACCCGTTTCATTAACATAGTATTTTGTCTTTTCATCCAAATATTCTTTAATCACCGGTTTAACAATCGTCTCAATAATTTCTCGTTTTGCTTCCTCAGTTATCCGTTTCCCCGTAGAATCAAGAATTTCTTCCGTATGCTGGCAAGCAAGAACGACACTGTCTACACGATAAGGTTTATTATCACGATACTCAACGGTTACCTGTGACTTGCCGTCAGGACCTAAATATTTCAAAATACTTTTTTTCCTCACTTCCGCCATCCGTAGGGTTAATTTATGGGCAAGCATTATCGGTAAAGGCATACATTCCGGTGTTTCTTTACAGGCATAGCCAACCATTATCCCCTGGTCACCAGCACCACCAATATCTACACCTTGGGCAATATCCGGTGATTGCGTATGAATCGCATTGAGTATGGCACAAGTTTCATAATCAAAACCATATTTCGGATGAGTATAGCCAATTTTTTTAACCAAATTGCGGACCAATTGGTGTATATCTACCCATGCATTGGTAGTAATTTCTCCTCCCACAATCACCAAACCGACAGTAACAAAAGTCTCACAGGCTACCCGCCCAGTGGGATCTTGCTTGATTACTTCATCCAAAACCGCATCCGAAATCTGGTCGCAAATTTTGTCCGGATGCCCTTCGGCTACTGACTCGGAAGTAAAAAAATAATCTTTTGGCATCTCTCCTCCTCTTTCTTAGGAATCACAGATTCCACAGATTTTTTGTTAGAATTCCCACAGAACTCACAGATGTTTCATTAATAATCTGTACAATAAGACGTTTGTATTCCAATTTATTTTTTGCAAAATTAGCTAATATCCCTATTTTTAGTCCCGATGCTTTTAGATATGCAAGGACAGTTTTAATATGTGTCCGGACTAATTGAGAAACTGCCTTAATCTCTATAAGAACCTTGTTTTCAACAATTAGATCAATTCGTTGCTTTTTAATCACTTCACCTTTGTATTGAAGAGCAATCTGTCTTTCAGTTTCTACTTTTAGTCCTCTTTTTTGCAATTCCTTGATAACCGCTTCATGATAGGCTGACTCAAGAAACCCCGGTCCCAAAGTCTTATGAACTTCGATGAGAGCACCTATAATCAAATAGGTAAGTTCCTTATAATAAAATGGTTTATCTTTTATCAAATCTGTGCTATCCGTGGAGTAAGAAGTAATTATCTGTGGCATCTGTGTTTTATCCGCGTATGTTTATTACCGAACCATCAAATACTGAAATATTTTCTTTAACCTGGGCATTGTTAGCGATTATACAGTTGTTTAACTCAACATTTTTTTCTACTTCAACATTATTCCATAGGGTTGAATTTTTTACTTTCGCTCCCTGAGATATTCTGCAATTGTTACCAATAACCGCAAAATCACCAATTACTACATTTTTTTCAATCAGACAATTTTTACCAATTACTGCCGGTGCATTTATTCTTGCTGAAGGATGAACTTTTGTTCCTGTATCTATCCAGACATTTTTTTTAATTTCTTCACCAAGAATTTTTATTTTAATTTTCCCTTCAAGAACATCGCGTTGTGCTTGTCGATATTCATATAAGTTTCCAATATCACACCAATAATTATTTGTTACAAAAGCATATATTTTTTCTTTTTTCTTTAAAAGTAAAGGCCAGAGGTTATGCCCAAAATCGTAAAATGTATTTTCGGGAACATAAGTAAACACTTCCGGTTCAAAAACATATATCCCGGTATTTACAGTATTAGAAAACACGTCACTCCAATAAGGTTTTTCAACAAATTTTTTTATTTTCCCATTTTTACTGGTGATAGTTACACCGTATTCCAGTCGTGTATCAATTTTTTTTAAAACCATTGTTGCAATAGATTTTTTTTTACGATGAAAATCAATTAAAGTTAAAAGACCAATATCAGTTAATCCATCACCGGACATTACTAAAAATGTATCCCTAAAGAAGTTTAGCACCTTTTTTACACCACCAGCAGTGCCTAATAATTTTTTTTCTTCCGAATAAATAATTTTCATTCTCCATTTTTTACCGTTATGAAAATAATTACGGATTAAATTCCCTTGATAATGAATGTTAATTATCACTTCTTCGATACCATAATTTCTTAAGAGTTCCAAAGTACATTCCATTACCGGTTTATTAGAAATCGGAAACATTGGCTTCGGAATAGTATAAGTCAAAGGTCTCAACCTTGTCCCTTCTCCAGCAGCAAGAATAAATGCTTTCATTTAAGTAAAACCCGATTACGGCGATTATTAACGGCGATTCCAGCGATAAAATCCTTACAGAAAATCACTGTAATCCCTCGCCTTTTATCACTGTAATCAATATCTTGAGCCTGCCGAAAGATTATAGACAAGTTTTTTGCCGAAAGCAAGCAATTTTTTTGTTCTTTCTAAAGAATCGGTTTCCGCATAAAGGCGAAAAAGTGGTTCGGTCCCTGAAGGACGAAGTAGTAGCCAAGAATCATTAGAAAAAATAATTTTTATTCCATCAATAGTAATTATTTCTTTCAATTGCCAGCCAGAAGGAATATTTCTTTTGACGAAAGTAATTACTTTTTCTCCAAACTCATCTTTTTCTATCTTGAGCACTTCTGACAATTTTAAATCTTCACGCAAAAAGAACGACTTACCATAATTTTTTTCTAACCTTCGGACAAGTTCGGAGGGTTTTTTCCTGGTGTAAGCGAGCATTTCTAAAAAAAGGAGTCCAGAAAGTACACCATCGCGTTCTGGTAACCAATCCTTAAACCCAGTCCTTCCACGGAAGGGCTGGGTAAATCCATAACCGCCACTCTCTTCACCACCAACTAAAACATCACCCCCAAGCATTTTTTCGGTGATATATTTAAACCCAACTGGTACTTCTTCAAATGGTAAATTATATTTTTGGGCAATACGTTTTGAAAGATAACCTAAAGAAACTGTTTGCACAACTTTGCCAATTAAATTTTTTTCTTCAACCAGATAATCTAAAAGAAGAGGAAAAACTTGATGTGGTGTAAGATACTCTCCTTTCTCGGTAACTACTCCCAGACGGTCAGCATCACCATCAAAAGCAACACCAAGAAGCGCTTTTTCTTCTTTCACTTTCTTTTTTAATTCTACTAAACTATGTTCTACTTGTTCCGGCTGAAGTCCACCAAAAAGCGGGTCACGACGATTATGTATTGTGTGGACTAATATTTGCATATTCCGGAGTATTTCTTCAAGATATCCAGTGGCACATCCATAGAGTGGGTCAACAATAACTCTTGCCTTAAATTTTTTTAATAAATCAAAATCAATCCGAGAACGAAGATAAGCAAAATAATCTTTTAAGGGATAAATTTTCTCAATTACTGTTTTATTATCAAAAAGAGGCGGATTTTTCCCTAAGTAACTTTCAATTTCTTTGGTTATTTCTACACTTATCGGTCCACCATAAGAAGCACGAAATTTTATACCATTATACTTTGCTGGATTATGACTTGCCGAAAACATTACACCCCAGTCAAAATTGTAATTCTTCACTGTAAAAGATAGCAACGGCGTAGAAACTGTCTCGGCAGTAAGTTTTGCTTTCACACCATTAGCTAATAAAACTCGCACAAATATTTCCGCAAATTTATCGGATAAAAAACGCGTATCATAACCCACTACTACGGTAAACGTTGAACGTTGAACGTTAAACGTTCTTAAGTAGTCAGCGAGTGCTTGCGCAACAATTTTTACATTCTCAAAAGTAAAATCTTCAGCAATAACTCCTCGCCAACCATCCGTCCCAAACCTAATTTGGAATTTGGAATTTGGAATTTGGAATTTAGTCGATACGACCATAGTCGTCTTCTAAACGGACTACATCTTTTACCTGAGGAGTAGAAACTTCAATTATTTTCACATTATTAAATTTTGCTTCTAAACGATGAACAGTTTTTGGAGGAATAACAATTATTGAACCTTCTTTCATTACTTTTAGACTTTTAGACTTTGGTGCTTTTAGACTACTAATTTCCAAGAGATATTTTCCTTTATCAGTGTAAAGTGTTTCGTGTTTAAACCGATGATATTGTTTACTTAAACGGTGTCCTTTGTTGATTAAAATAATTTTACCGATATACTTTTTGTTGTAAGCAAACCAGATTTCTTTACCCCAAGGTTTCTTTACAATTTTCACCCCGCCCTTCCTCCTTCGTTTTTTTCCCCGCACTTGCCTAAATATTACACTTTTAGTATTTTTTAGGAAGGGCGGGGTTCATCATCGCCAATTACCGCTGATTATCGCTGATAAATTCCTGTAAAATGTTTTATCTGCAATGTCTTAATAACCCAATAACCAATAACCAAATAACCAAATTACACGCGACTGTACTTTTTAATTACCGAACCGTCACCGAGAGCAGTGCCCGGACCTAAAACTGCGTAAGGTTCAATTTTGCATTTATTCCCAATAGCACAGTTTTCTAATTTTGCTCCTTCACCGATATAAGTATGGTCAAGAATTACCGAATCTTTTAAAATTACATTTTCTCCGACAAAACAATTTTTTCCGATACAAACATTCCCCAAAACTTGTATTGAATCAGAAATTTTTGTATTTTCTCCCAAGACTAATTTCTCTTTTTCCTTCATACTTTTAACTTTTAGCCTTACACCTTTAACTTTTTGGTTCATCAGGTCAAAATTTGCCTGTAAATACTTTTTTACTGTCCCAATATCTAACCAATAACCCTGATGGATATATCCATATAAAGGTAAATTATTTTCAAGAAGTAACGGAAAAAGACCACGCTCCAAAGAATAATTTATCCCGGAAGGTTCACATTGAGAGTTTCCTTCGGTCTGAACCATCAGGGTTGAAGACAGGGTCGAGGACACTTTGAAAGGAATATAATCAAAAACTTCCGGTTCAAAAATATATATTCCGGCATTGATTGTATCTGTAGTTATTTCGTCTAAAGAAGGCTTCTCTAAGAAACGTTTAATTCTACCTACTTTGTCTGTTTCTACTAAACCATAAAGCGTTGGGTCATCAACTCGGTATAAAGCAATGGTAACTTTTGCCTTATTTTTTTCGTGAAAAGAAATTATCTTTTTTAAATCAATATCGGTAAGCACATCGCCATTAAAAATTATTACTGGTTCTTTAATTTTTTTTCTCAAAAAAGCGTTCTTTACTGCTCCACCAGTACCCAAGGGTTCTTTTTCTACTATATAATCAATCTTCAATCTGCGATCTGTAATATGTAATTTTTTGAAGTATTTCCTAAAGGGTTGCGGTTTGTAGTTTAAACAAAAGATAACCTCTCTAATATGGCATTTATCTAAAAGAGCAAATTGGTATTCAATAAATGGACGATTAAGTAAAGGAAGTAACGCTTTCGGTGTAGTGCAAGTTAAAGGACGCAATCTTGTCCCTAATCCACCAGACAAAATTATTGCTTTCACCCCGCCCCTCCTGTAATCAATATCTTCATTGAGTTATAATCCTTCAGATTTGAAATTTATGTTTTAATATTGGTAAAAAAACATTTTTGAGCATTATGGAGGGGCTGGGTTCACCCCGCCCCTCCTGAGGATCCTCTTAATCTCTCTTTAAGTTTTTGCAAACTACTACCATAATGTTTCAACTGTCTTTCACGTTCAATTGCATCTAATTTGGAAGAATATGCTTCATAATAAACCAAACGAACTGGTAAATATTTTTTCGTTGAATAACTTTTACCAGAGTTATGTTCATTTAACCTCTTTGTTAAATTCGATGTATATCCGATATATACCCATTTACTTTTCTGACTTTTTAGCAAATAAACATAATGCATCTCGGTATAATGGAGGGGCGGGGTTCATTTTATTACCACTGATTACATTCACCCCGTTAGATATTTTATCTAACGGGGCAAGGATTAACAACCAGATTACACAGATTTTTTTAACTAACCTATCAACTATCAACTATTCACTAATTCACTAATTCGCTAATTTACTAATAACTGCCTTTTTAGTAGGCTCCTTTACGAGATAGAATTGCAGGAATAGTTTTTAATAAAATTTTTAAATCCAAACCTAAAGACCAGTTTTCCAGATAATAGATGTCTAAACGAATCATATCCTCATAACTTAAGTCAGCACGCCCACTTACCTGCCATAATCCGGTTACCCCGGGCAAAAGTTTAAGCCGTCTTTTAGCGTAATCATCGTAATGTTCCGCTTCCCAGAGCACCTGTGGTCGTGGACCAATCAGACTCATCTCACCTCTTAAGACATTAATCAGTTGCGGTAATTCATCAAGACTATACTTGCGTAAAATTTTACCAACTCGTGTAATGCGCGGGTCATTAAGCAACTTAAAGACCGGTCCACCACGTTGACTTAAGTCTTTTAATTCTTTAAGTCTTTCGTCAGCATCTTTGACCATTGTGCGAAACTTATAGAAATAGAAAACTTTGCCACGGTATCCTTTTCTCAGATGGAAATACAAAATAGGACCGGGACTATCTAAGTAAATTAGTAAACAAACAAACAGGAGAAAAGGTAAGGAGAGGGAAATAATCAGTATTGAACCTAAAACATCAAGAAAACGTTTAAAGAAAAAATTTGTCCCCTGCAAAGATACCGGTTTAACCCCTAATACTGGTAGACCATATTCACCGTCAATAGTTAACTCTCCCATTTTTAAAGCCAGAATATCCGGGACAAATTTAAATTCCAAGCCCAATTGTTCACATCTTTCGGAAATTTCTAATAGATGATTATGGTCAACTGGAAATTGAGCAAAAATTACTTCTGAAATATTTCTCTTTTTTATTATTTGTTCAAACTTTGTTTTTTTTATTTCAGGTAAATAATGAGACTTAAGATGAGGTTGCAATTTAAGATAGTCACATACTTTCTGAGCAATTTTCCCTTTCCCTAAAACCAATATCCTCCGGGGACCCAAAAATTTTCTTAACCAGAAACGGCTAAATAGTTTCATCGCTTCATGGAATACATAAATAGAAAAAATATTGATTAACCAAGTAAATCCAATTACTAAACGTGAATATTCAAATTCACGATAAAAAAAAGTCATCCCCACAGTCAAAGTTGTCGCTGCGGTTACTCCTTTAAATACTTGTATAAATTCGTCTAATGCACTAAGAAATTTTTCCCGATAAAAACGAGAGTAAATAAAAATTATTCCCCAGAAAAAAACTATTACATATGCAGTGCGATGGTATGGTTCCCACTCAGGAATTCCTTTCGTGACGGGAAAAATTTTTACTATCCAGGGAAAATGGAACCTTATTGTATAAGCAAGATGGAAAGAGAGGTAAACTATCAAAAGGTCAAAAAGAAAAATTAACCCAAGAAAGAAATAACGCCAATGTCTTCGCCACATAGGTTTATATTTTAACAAAATTTCCCCAAAAAATGAAATTCAAGTTTTGTTTTTGAAAGTGTAATATTTTTCCTCAACAAAATTTCTAATTTTTTCTTTAAATATCTCACGACTGAATCTTAAAGCATTATTTCTAATTTTTTCTTCATCAAATTTCATTCGTTCAAATTGATTTATCACATTAACTAATGCCTTCGTTGTTTGTTGATAAAAGAAGATACCACTTAGACCGAGGGTTACGGTTTCCAAAGCACCGCCTTTACCATAAGCAATCACTGGTTTTCCACAAGCCATCGCTTCCACAGGGACAATACCAAAATCTTCTTCTCCCGGGAAAATCAATGCTTTGCATTTTTGATAATATTTACGCAACTCGTCCTGAGAAAGCCAACCAAGAAATTCAATATTTGCCTTTGCTAACTTTTTCAATTTTTTTTCTTCTTGGCCGTTCCCGACAATTTTTAGCGAATAACCTAACTGATTGAATGCTTCAATTGCTAAATCAACTCGTTTATAAGGCGCAAATGCAGAAACGATTAGATAATAATCACCCAATTTTTTGTAATTGCCCGACCTGCCCGCCGTTTCACTCTGGGAGATGGGTTTGTCAGGCATAAAGAAGTTAGTATCCACTGGTGGATAAATTACTTCTGCGTCACGATGATAATAATTTTGGATTCGCTTTCGTACATTTTCTGAATCAGCAATAAAATAATCAACTCTGCTTGCGCTTTCCTTATCCCAACGTTGCAGATATGGTCTGATTGAGGACATTGCCATACGAGTTAGAAGATTACTTTTGTTTCCTCCAAAATATGCATCGTACATGTCCCAGACATAACGCATCGGTGTGAGACAATAACAAATATGTAAGGTATCATCTTTGGGAATCACACCTTTAGCAACACAATGACTTACGGAGATAATTAAATCATATTTACTTAAGTCAAACTTCTCAATCGCCTTCGGCATTAAGGGTAAATAATAACGGTACCTTCTTTCTACGTCTGGCAGAAACTGAATAAAAGAGGTAAAAATTTTTCTTTTTTCAATTATTGGAGAAATACTCCCCGGGATATAGACTAAAGTATAAAGGTCATCCTCCGGGAAAATTTCACACAGGGCTTCTAATACCTTCTCCCCACCGCGCATTCCAGTCAACCAGTCATGAACAAGTGCCACTTTCATATGTTCCTCAATCTTTATATTTTAGTTTTTTAAAATAATCACAAATCTTGTTTCTATAAGTTTTTAGTATTTTGTACAAATCTATTATAAACATAGAAAAATTATAGCCCATTTTACTTTGAATATATAACTTTTGTTTGATTCTCAGGTCGTCAGATAAACTCAGGTCAGGAGTTTTTAATTTAATCTTATCTTCCCAAAAATACATAACAATATCTTTCCCTTGTTTAGTCCATCTTTTTTTATACCTTTTAGGAAAATGGAAACATTTGTATGCACCTAAAAATGAATATTTTGGTTCAATCAATAATTCGTCATTGGAAAGAGTAAAAAGCCAAAAATGGTGATTATAGCCAGGATAACTTCCGCTTAGAATTCCATCAACACCGAGAGTGCACTCAATTTCTTTTGATGGAACTTCTATGTATCCTGCTTTGGCAACTCTGTTTATTTCTTCAACAGCCCTAAATGGATTTACGAGGTCTTCTAATATATGACAACATACACAAAAATCAAAATATTTGTCGGGAAATGGTAAGGGTTTTGCTGAACAAATGTTATGAACATATCAAGTGTCTCTTGAAAAATTTGGTTTATCCCCGCCCCATATTCCAGATTTACTATATGTTCCTTTCTTGTATATCTCCAAAAAATCATCGTATGCTATGATATCAACAATATGTGTCGCCAGAGCAAAGGGAAAATATCCACCTCCGATATCCAAAATCAACAGTGGTCTTTTTAGTTTTTGCTGAATAGATTTTACTTTTTCTATAACTAATGTTCTCATTACTTTTTTGTAGCGATGATTCTAATTTGATACCAATCGCCAAAAATTCTTCCGTAGATTTTACACATAATATCAAATATTAATTTTCCTAAATACTTTCGTATTTGATAAGCACCGGGAGGCCAAAGATACCTTATTCTGTCTATTTTCTTCACCTTAAAACCGGCCAAAGTAAACAAATTATATGCACACTGGAGTGTCCATGTATATAAGTGTTGATTTATATCATTTGGCGCATAACTCTTTTTAAGCTCATGAGGTATTACAAATACTATTTTTCCGTTATTTTTCAATTTTTTATGGAGGGCTTTTAATTCGTCTAATGGGGACAAAGTGTGTTCCAATACATTGTCAGAAATAATTACATTGGCCCAGTCGTCTTCAATCTTGTTTATACTATCAACAACAATAAGCCCGTTTTTTTGTGCTTCCTCTATGGCGTAAGGATTAATTTCAATTCCTATTTTTTCCTTACATTTAATATTCTTCAAAAAATAGCCACCACCACAACCGTATTCTATTACTTTATCGTTTTCCGTAATAAAATCTTTGAATTTGAAGATATTTTCTCTGCCTCCAAACTCACCAATCGTTTTTTGCCATTCAAAGTATTTCTTGTCGTAGTAACTCATTTTACTCATATACTTCTTTAAATATCGCAAGTGTCTCTCGTGCGGTTTTTTCCCATGAGAAGTTCTTTACCTGAACAAGCCCTTTCTTTATTAACTCTTTGGTTAGCGATTTGTTTGTTATTATTGTTAAAATTTTGTTGGTGATGTCATCCGTATCTTCTGGATTGCAATATAAAGCAGCATCTCCGCATCTTTCCCTCACTGCTGTAATATCTGAAGCCAATACCGGACAGCCAGAAGCCATAGCTTCTAATGGTGGCAAAGGTGATGCTTCATAAAGTGAAGGAAATACAAATAATGCTGCATTCATATAGTAGTTTAATAAGTTCTTATCATCTAAAATTTGGTTCTTAAAAATAATTCTTTCGTGAAATTTTGTTTTTGTATTACTGAATATAGGTGGTTTGGAACCTATTATTATTAGTTTATGGTTTATTTTGTGTTCAATTTTAAAAAATGCTTCAATAACACGGTTTAAATTTTTTAATGGATTTAAACTACCTACACAAAGAATATAATTTTCTTTTTCGTATTTCGGTTCTTTAACTTTAAAAATTTCATCAATACCATTTTGTACGGCTACTACCTTGTCTTTTAATTTAGGATAAGCAGATATGATTATATTTTTTTCTGATTCTGAAACTGTTATTACTTTATTGCAAATCTTTAATATTTTTGACATTGCATAGTGGTAATATGTTCTAAAAAATATATTGTATGCAGTCGGAACATTCTTGAATGCTAAACTATGTAGTGTAACAACTATTTTTAAATTTTTAGGTTTATACAACGGTGCTACATTACCCGGACAAAAAAGTATGTCATATATCTTTGCTTTTTGTGGCAGACAAATGTGTTCCCAGAGATGTTGAAAATATCTATTACTGCTTTTTGGAGTTGCTATGTCAAAGTTAATATTTAGTTTTCTGAAGGAGTCAACTATATTTATAGCATATCTTTGAACTCCTGTCTTATATTTGTATTTTAACACACGACCATCAATTAAAATTTTCATAGGTTTTTATATATATCTACAGTTTTTTGCATTATTACTTTTGTATCATATAGATTTTTAACATGTTTTCGTCCGAGTATTCCTAATTTTTTGCGAAGTTCAGGATTAGAGTATAACTGTGAAATCTTTTCTTTTAACTCCTGCACATTTTTTTCCTGAAAAATTAAACCAACACCGTTAACAACCTCAGGAATTTCACCCGAAGAGGAACCAATTACGGGCACTTCGCAAGCCATCGCTTCAATCAGCACTCTTCCAAATTGTTCTTTCCAATTAGGTGTAGTTCGTGACGGAAGTACCAAAATGTCTAAACAGTTGAGATATTTTGGCAAATCTGTATAGAATATATGATTTAAAAAACTAATTTTCTGAGTTAAGCCTGTTTTTTTAACTAAATTTATGAGTTGTTGTTTTTGTGAACCATTGCCTATTATTAAAAGATGATAATCATAATTTATTTCTTTTACCGCTTTAATTAACAAATCAACACCTTTTTCTTTTACTAATCTACCAACATAACCAATCACCAATTCAGTATCTCCGACAATGGTTTTTTTTAGATTCGCTACATCTTGTTTCTTGAATATATCAGTATTAACCGACAAAGGCAGATGGACAATTTTACCATTATATCCTTTTTTTCTAAGAATAATTTCGCTATCTCTTTGAGTCAAAGTCAAAACTAAATTTATATTTCTTAAAACAAATTTCTCCCACCACCTAAAAGGCAATGGATATTTACGGATCAGATTTTCACAAGTATAAATTATGATTTTTATCCCGGGAACGAAGATACGAGAAAATAAAACAACTTGGAAAGCAGTTAAACTCCAGGGCTCATTATTGACAAAAATTATATCCGGTTTTGACTTGGTTATTAAAAAAAATAAACTTGGCAAATAGATTCTTACTGAATGATGGAAATTAAAAATTGTGCTGAGAATTTTAACTTTATAATTTTCTTCAATTAATTTTTGATAACCTTGAGGATACTTTTTTGCCATAAATTTTGGGATTATTACAGTTAGGTCTATGTCCTGATACCGCTGAGGGTTCAAAAGTCCAACCCGGGTATATGGTTCAACATAAGCATGAGAAATGGCTAAAATCTTTATCATTTTGGAATCTTTTTGAACGATAATAAATACAAAGTAAAAAGTGATACTTGGGTAATAAAAAGTGCCCAAGATGCTCCAATAAATCCTCTGGCAGGTATCAACAATAAACAGAGAACTATGTAGACCAAAACGCAAACTGACATTATTTTGATTACTTTATTTTGTTTTTCCATACTAATAAATAGATATAAAAATAATTCATTTAAAAATATAAAAATTAAACTCCAGACAATTATCTTTAAAGATTTTATCGCCGGTAAAAATTGCTCCCCATAAAGAAAGGTGATAATTTTGTTAGAGAAAATAAACACTATAACTACTAAAGAAAAAGCAAGAAGAAAAAGAATTAAAAATGCTTTTTGGAATGTAACCGTTAATTCGGAATTTGACGCTTTTGAGTATTCACAAAAAAAAGGAAAAACCGAAGCAACAAAAATAGATGGTATAAAAAAAGTTCCTTCAAGCAAACGAAAAGAAGCACTATACCATCCAACTTCTTGAGCCCCGCTAAAGTGTTGCAATAAAACTGTATTCAATTTGAAAAAAATACTCCCAAAGATAATAATTACACCTAATGGTATGGAACTTTTTATCATTTTTTTCCATACATCTGACTTTATGTTGTCAAAATTCAAACTGTAAACTTTTTTAGCAAGTAAAAATGTTAGATACGATGTAACTACTCCACTAAAAATAAAAACATAGGATATCTCTAAAAGTCCGAAATAAAAAAAATAGAGCCCGGCTAAACTTAAACCTGCTAAAAGGATTCTCCAAATGAGTATAATAAAAGTTTCATAATGCATCTGTTTATAGGCACGATACAAAGAATTAAACGGGTCAAGAAAGGCACTGATTAAAAGTGATAGAGAAAAGAGTATAACAATTTTGGGTATTTCGGTGAGAGTCAAGGCTAAAACAGAAATTGCCAAAAAAACAATAAAAGATAAAAAAAATTTTATTCCTAAAATATTGCTAAAATAAAGATTAGTTTGTTCTTTATTTTTGCTTATTTCCCTTACTAACAATGTATTTGTTCCCAGGTCAGTAAAAACAACGAAAAGGCTCGCGAAAGAAAATGCATAGGAAAAATATCCAAATTTTTTATCTCCTAACGAGCGAGCTAAAATCACCATAAAAATAAACCAGATTAATTTATTTAAAATTTCTCCCGTCCATCTGATTGTAGCGTTCAAAGCAATTTTTTTATTTATAAACATTCATTTTTCCTTTTACTACTTCTTACTACTTCTTTATAGATTTCAAAAATTCTGGTAGCAGTTTTTTCCCAAGCGTAATCTTTCTGAACTTGACTTAATCAGATAAGGTAAAGCCAGAAGTAAAGCAAAAAATTCCTTTGTGTTTCTAACAAACGGGTCTCCGAACTGGGCAGAAATAAATAATCCTAAAAAACTTATTGCGGAGCAAGAAAGTAAACCCCGTAGGAAACCCCGCCCTAAAGGGCGAGACATTTTCTCTATAGGACTACTTACTGTTGGATTCATCGCCGTCCTGAAGGACGAGGCATTATTCCAACGGGGTAAAAGTCGAAAAAAACCATCATTCGGTAATTTTTTATAGATGGCAAAAGTGTCCCAAAAATATTTCATTATGATAATCAATAAAATAACCATTGAAAAAATTCCTGCTTCCGAACCGTAATGTAGAAATATATTATGTGCCATCTCAGTCAAGTCTTTGTTAAAATATTTTTTTGCTGCCAGTTGAAAATTTCCTAACCCTACACCGGTTAGTGGATACTTTTTTATCATTAAGACCGCTGTCTGCAGATGTTCTTTTCGGTCAAGAATTGAAAGTTCTTTAGAATCAAATGTTGACAAAAACCTTTTAGATATTTCTGATGAAGAGATAAAAAAACTACCTAAAACAAAAGAAATAAAAATGAATATAACAAAATACAAAATACCTCTAATTTTATAGCGAAATAAAAGGAATAAAAACAGAACGCTTCCTAAAGCTAACCAGTTGCTTCGTGAATAAGTTAGAAACAGAGCAATCATCTGAATAATTATAATAGGGAAGAGGATTAGTTTATATCTGAGTTTATTTCTTGTCACCGCTTTAGCCCAGCCTCTGCACGCAGGGGCTGGGTTAGCGGGATCTCCGACAAATATGTGAAAAAACCCAAATGGTATGGTTATGGTCAGATAGGTTCCCAAAGAATTGAGATGAGTGTATGGACCAAATATTCTATACCAGGTTCTTCCACCTATTCCAACTAACGTGACTTTCCCAAATAAAAAGTCAATTACGAACCAAACACTAACTATAAAGGCACAAATAGTAATTATCTTAGGGAGAAGATTGAGAGAAAATTTATTATTGAGGTTGTAGACTAACAGATAAAAAAAAGCAAATATAAGTATAAATTTAACAGTTTCTTTCAAAGTCAGAAAAATATTTATAGAATTTAGGCTGGAAGCAAGAAAGGTAATTATTAAGGCAATAATTAAGGGGAAAAGAGGTAATTTTTTAAATTCAATTTGTTCTTTATTCTTGAGGATTAAAATTAACCACAAAATAAATAGAAAAACGATTAAAACATCAGTTGAAGTTATCCAAACCCCTCTGATATTCTTTTCAATATTGAAAGGAACAATACCAATCACCAGCAGCAACAAGTAATTTAATATTTTTTTCGTCTTAGATTCCATTTATTTCGGTATCAGAAAGTGTTCCCTTTACCAACTTCTTCAAAACTAACCAGACTTGTCTCGACCAAAACATCGGGATGAAAATTGTATCCCCAATTTCACCCCGTATAGATACGAAGTTATCTAACGGGGTAAATATCTTTTCCACAATCGTCTTGGTCTTGGATTAACCTACGAATGTTTCCATTATAACTTCCAGATGATTACGTCTTTTTTCCTACCCCAACTGTAAGCAAGTTTTTGTAAATCAACCAGCGCTTTTATTTTTTCTTCAAATGGAATTTTTGCTCTTTCCTTACGAAAATCATCTTCCTCTTTGAACAACTCATCCCTTGTCAAAATCCTATCGTCAATAACGATTTTTTGTTCATTCCCCATAACAGTTTTCCTTAAATTCTTTGAGTTTTTCACCCAACCCGTACTTAGTTAAAATACGACCCAATTTCTCTAAATCTATTTCAGTTTGTTCCAATAACATTTGTATTTTCCTTTTATCTTTTTCTCTATTTGTCCTTAAGAATAGTGCTATTAAATACTCCGGTGAAATTATCTTTGTTTTTACTCCCTCATACTCCGTTTCCTGTGCATTCTCTATTGCTTCCTTTTCAAGCACATCGGCCGGAAAAATATCAACCGGGACACCTTCTATAATTAACCAATGTTTTTCCCACACATATCCTTTGCCTTTAAGGTATTCATATATCGGAGATAATATGATTAATCCTTTTTCGTTTGTTTCTTTTTCGAGTAGTATAAAAACATCTAAGTCTTGCGTAAGAAACGGCTCAGTCCACCTTAAAGCCGCTATTGCCCCACCAATAGCATAATCTTTTATCAAACCTTTTTCTTTTAATTCGTTTATAACTACTATTGTATTTTTCATTTCACCACACTTCTATATACCTCAAAGGTTTCTTGAGTAATTTTATCCCAGCTATGATTTTCTATAAGATATTTTTTAATTTTTCTCCTTTTCTTCCTCATCAATCCCCAACCTAAACAACTCAACCCTCAGTCATCTTCTACTCAAGATTCGTAACTTCACAAGTTCTTTCAAAACTAACCTGAGAAAAAATGTATTTCCAATTAAATTTTTTCTAACAAACCACCTCTCTGATTTTCTCTTCAAAAGACCTGAGAATTTCCATCTTAGAAAAGTGTCTTATAACATATTCTCTCCCTTTTCTTCCGTATTCCTCTCGTTTTTCAGAATTTCTATACATTTCCATTATTGCATTCAACATCTGTTCTGTATTTTCGGGTTCTACAACTATTCCGCACCCGGGTCCGTTTATTACATTACAAAGTTCGCTTCCTATATTCGCACCAGCAACCACAGGTCTGCCACATGCCATTATGCCTAAAAGTTTTGATGGCATTACAACATCTGTTACCACTTTTTGCTGAGGAATTAAACAGACATCAGCTGCAGATAGCATATAAGGAAGCATCTCTTTCGACTGCACTGGAAGAAATAGCACATTTTTTAGTTTTAAACTTTCATATTTTTTAATAAGTTTTTTCTTATAAACACCATCTCCGACAACAATATGAATGATATTTTCATTATTTTTTGTCATAGCTGCTACTTCAAGTATAGTATCTAATCCTTGCTTTACTCCAAGATTACCTGAATAAAGAACTACAAATTTATCTTCTAAATTATTTACCTTTCTGAATTTATTGATCCTGGGTAATGGCTGTAAATATTCTGTATCCACCCAGTTGGGGAAAAAGAAAATTTTTTCCGGCTCAATTCCCTTTGCTACAATTTTTTCTTTCATTTTTTTACTTATTACGGAGACCATTAATGCTTTTTTATAAATAAATTTTTCTATTTTGTATAAGAAAGCCAATATTATCCTATGTTTTATCATTCCGAGTTGAACCGCGGTATCGGGTTGTAAATCCTGAATATGAAAAATAAAAGATGTTTTTTTTATTTTACAAAATATATAAGAAGAAATGCCTAACAGTAAAGGCGGTGAGACATTTATCAGTAAATCTGGAGGGCTTGAAAACATAAGTCGTATAAATGAAGAAAAAATAAATGATACTTCATGAAAAATTCTTTTTAATGTTGTAACTCTTTTGGGTACATAAACAAAACTTCTTTTAACTGGAATATCATTGTAAATTTCGTTAAAAAAAAATTTCCATCGGTATTTTCTTTCTACTTTCCAATGTGGATAATATGGGAAAGCAGTAAATACGGTTACTTTATACCCTAAGTTAGCCAAATACTCACACATTTCAGTGTTATAAACTGCAATACCAGTAAGTTCCGGATAGAAATTTATTCCTAAGATATAAACTTTCATAGTTTTAACATGGATTTAAATGCCTGAATATATATTTGTATATCGTATATTGTTCTTATTTTTGAAATTCTTAACAAAATATAACGCAATCTGAAATAAAATTTTTTAAAAGCAAATCGCTGGAATTTTTCAATTTTATCAGGCAAAATTGTAGGAAGTTTTATATGAGCTTTTGAACCGTGATATGTCTCCCAGTTTTCATCCATTAGATAACCATTATCTTTGGCCCATTTATACATGGGCGTTCCGGGATATGGAGTCGTGACATTAAAGACAGCATAGTCAGGGTTTGTAGATATCGCAAAATCTAAAGTTTTTTTCATAGTTTCCGATGTCTCACCGGGATTACCAAACATAAAAGATGCGCGGCAAGTAATTCCTACTTTTTTTGTTAGCTTTAGAAGTTCCTTCGCTTTATTTAAACTGATATTCTTATTTATGTTTTTAAGTATTTCTTCATCTGCAGATTCTATCCCATAACAGATATGGTGACATCCCGCTTTCTTCATCAATCTTAATGCTTCCTCATCAATTTTTTCAACCCTTGAGTTACAAGTCCAGGTTAAATCAATATCTTCACTTAATAATTTATCGCAAAATTGCATTACTCTTTCTTTTGATATTGTAAAAGTATCATCAGAAATGGAAATTTCTTTTATCCCAAAAATTTTGGCTAAGTATTTTATTTCTTCAATGATATTATCTACTGAACGATAGTACATTCTGTCTCCCCAAATTGTGTGTGTAGCACAGTATGTGCATCTATTTGGACAGCCACGCGCTGTTATGATGTTAACCGCAGGCAATCTTTTATAAAGTCCCAACGGTGGGTGATATTTTTTCATCGGCATAAGATGAAATGCTGGGAATGGTAAATTGTCTAAATCTTTAATTCTATCTCTCGGTAGATTATGGACTTGTCTCCCATTCACTTTATAGGATAGACCTAATATATTCGCAATATTATTCCCCTGTACCAATTCTAAGAAGGAAAATTCACCCTCACCTCTGATTACAAAATCAACATTTTTGTTTGTCAAGGTTTCTTTTGGCATTACTGTAGGATGAACACCGCCTAATACAGTTTTAGATTCTGGCAATATTTTCTTACATATTTGCGCTACTTCTAAAGCCAGGTTTATTTCTGTTGTAGTAGCAGTAATACCAATAAATTCAGGTTTTGATTTAAGCCCTTTCAAATAGTCATAAAAATTTTTTATATCAATTCCTTCTATAGTAGCATCCAAGATACTAACAGAAATACCATTTTTTTCTAACATCGCTGCAATATATCCTAATCCTAATGATGGAAGACAACTCTCTACTTTCAGTTTCTTTCTGACATCCTGTTCCCTTCTTTTCCAGGGCGGATTAATTAATAAAACTTTCATTTTTGACCTTTTCTCTATTAGTTTTATTCCAAGTAATAAATAATATTTTATTCCCGAGAAACCCAAAAAGAGAATTTGTTATATAGAAAAAAACAAGAAATACCGAGGAGATAATTTTGTTTTCGAACAGTCTAAACCATTTAGGCGGGAAATGTGGATAATACATCAGATATCTTTTTGAAATACAGAATTTAAACCCCAGTTTCTCTGTTAACTTTTTTAGTTCTTTTTTGCTAAATCTGTATACATAGTTTCCTGCTTCTTCTCGATTTTTTGATATACCCAATAAAACAGATATTCCTGTTAAGAATGCTTTTGCTGGTTCTATGGTGAAGAAAAGTTTGTTTGCTACCCGAATTGATTCACAAATACCTTCAGATGGATTCTCTAAATGATGAAGTCCATCATGGACACAAACAAAGTTAAAAGAACCATTTTTGAAAGGGAGGTTTTCTACATCAGCCACCACAAATTCAGCATTAAACCCATATTTTTCACTTCGTATTTTTGCTCTTTTAACTGCTTCAAAAGATATATCAGCACCTACTACCTCTGCACCATTTTTAGCATAATATTCAGAAGCCATTCCTGAACCACAGCAAACATCTAACAAAGTTAAATTTTTCATTTTAAATGGCAAATTGTTAAATGCTTTTTTAAATTTGTAATCTATAAGATATTGATACAACCATCCTGTACCATGTGGTCGATTTATCTCAAAATTTTCATCGCATTTCTCATTATAATACTTTATCTGATGTTGCTTAAAATTTTTTATTCCTTCCTCAATATCTTTACGATTTAACAAAATGGGAATAGTTTCTAAAATTGGATACATATTTTTACATTCAGAACAAGTAATATTCCCGGTAATTATTTCATTACCGATTTCTTTAGCAACTATTAATTCTATTTTTTCTGATTTACAATTAGGACAAGATAGAATATCCAATAATTCTTTTTTCATATAAAACCCATTTTATATTAAAACACTTCTATAAAGTTCTTTCATCTGAGGAACTGTTTTTTCTAATGTATATTTTTCTTCTACCATTTTTCTACCCTGCTCGCCCATTTGTTTTAGTTCATCATCCGGTATTTTCATCATTTTATACAGGTTTTCTGCAATAGACTCAACCGTTGGCAATGTAAATTTCCCTGCCCCATACTGTTCAATATTTCTCAAACCCGTCTCCTTGGTTATAAGTATTGGGATTTTCATCCACATTGCTTCAAGATTTGTAAGCCCTATAACATCTGCTTTTGAGGGACTAACAAATATTTTTGCTAAATGATATGCAGCTAATTTTAATTTTCCAGTTAAAAACCCTGTAAAGATAACACGATCTTCAATTTTTTTCTGTTTAATCTGTTTCATAAGTTTTGTCTGTAACCCAACTTGGTCAGGACCAGCCACAAGCAAAATATGGTCTTTTTCTTTTTCTACTATTTGTGCCCATGCTTCAATGAGTTCTTGAATACTTTTTTGAAAATGAAGACGGCCAAGAAAAAGTATAATTGGACGATCTCTCATCTGTGGAAATTTTTTCAACAAACCATTCACATCCGGTGTGTCTGAAAGAATTTTTGGGTCAATACTATTTGGTATTACTTCAATTCTTTTAAGGGAAGGAATAAGTTGTTTTAAATAATTTTTTTCGTTCTCGCTAAGAGCATGAATACAATTAGCATCTTTTAAATTTCTATGTTCAATTAACCTTAAATATGGATATAATTTCCACCATTTTCTTTTTAAATGCCATGGAGAAAGCATACTATGTGTTGTAATAATATATGGTACTTTTTTTTTCAACGCTATTTTAGCAGCGATATATTGTGGATAAAGCCAAACACCATGAATATGCATTAAGGTATTAGATTGATATTGCCGATTCTTTAAAAATCCTGTCAGTTGTGGAGCGTATCTCCAGTGTTGAAAACAAGGGAAAATGTGAATATTATCATCATTTTTCAAGAATATGGTTCCGTCATTTTCAGTAGTCATTATTTCTAAATTAAAATCATTGTCCTTAGAAAAAGTATCATATAAACTCCGGATAACAAAAGAAACACCCGTATTTTTACTTGAAACGCTATGGGTAATATATATTAAATTTATCATTTTATAATTGGTATTTCTTTTTTGATAGTATCCAGACCATTATACCTACTAACGGATACTTAATCCAAAGAGAAAATGTAATAAATGCTCCAAATGCTACAGCTAATAAATAACTAACCGCAAACAACTTTATTAAATCAAAGTGTTTAAAATTCCAAAAAAGATATTTAGCAAACCAGATTATTCCTATTAACATTGTAATAATACCCATAAGACCAAATTTTGCTAACATATAAACAGGCATCAAATGAAATACGCGGACACTTGATATACTTTCTCCATACGTGCTCAAAACTGCTTCATCTTTTGAACTGGACATATCTACGCTTCCACCGAGACCAAATCCAAAAAATGTTGTCATAATATTATAGCGAATAGTTTGTTCAACCTTAATTAATTCAAAAATACGGTGTCCTGTAGATTGACCTAAAATATTAAATAAATTATCAGGATTATCCCAATTGGATATTGTTTTTTCAACTGAAAATGTTTGAAAAAAATGTTCTAATAATCTATAAGACCTATATTTGTAGTGCATACCGAAAATACCACTGACCACTATCAATGCAGTAATAATAATGAAATTTCTAATGAATTTTAAACTAACTCTTTTTCTGTAAAAACGTATTATGAGCAGATACGCCATTATTATTGTTACTTGCAAAAGTTGTGTTTTATTACTACCGCGACCAAATAAACAGAAGGCAGATACAATAATTGCAAGAATATATTTACTAAGTGATTTTTCGAAAAAGTATTTAGATAAAGTTGGAAAGACAAAACAAAGTAATACTCCACTTAATAGCAAAATAGGCTCATACCCAATAGGTATACCGATTATTGCCAACAATCCTAACACCAAGTTTATGTGAAATAACCACTTTATTAGGGTTTTAATATTACTTTTTTTGAGATATTTCTGTGATAGGATATAAAACAATATAGGGCTAAAAAGTAAAGTAAAATCTGCTAAAATATAAGAAAATTTATTTCCGCACAATACCCCGTAAACTGCACTTATACCGAGAAATAACACAAAAAAAAGAGGATAAGAAAATCCATGAAATAATAACAAATAATCCAATGCTAACAATGAGAGGGGTAAAATAACTAACAATGCCCAGAAACGATTGACATAATAACTTACCCAAAAAGGACCAGTTCCGGTCATAAATTGAGAGACAAAAAAAGAGGCTATGCCGGTAACAAGGCACGACCATATTATCAAGCCAACTAACTTCGCTCCATTTCTATCTATTCCGTAAGGAAGTCGTATAATAAATATGTCTGGTTTTATTATATTTATAGTATTCATGGTATCCTATCCCGATTTGAGATTCTACTAATGACTCTTTTTAAATACCACATGCCGTTTCCTTGATAAATATAAAAGAATAATTTAAATAAACTAAATATTTTTGAATATAAAAACGACATACTTCTATTTATATTATGTTTTTCATATACAACTTTTATTTCTCTTTTCGCAACCTCTGGTATAGTTGAAGTTTTAGAGTTTTCATGGACTCTAAAACCAGTTAAAAAATCATTGATAAACTTAAATTTTGCATTTGCCAGAACAAACTTAATTTGTAACTCATTGTCCATACAAAATCTAAATTTAGTATTTAATCCACCGATTTTATAAAATAACTCCCTCTTCCAAAAAGAAGCAGGTTGATATACTGCATATCCCCCGTAAAGGAAACCAAGTCGCGACACAAACGGAATCCAAGGTATTGATATTCGTTTTCCAATAATTTTATCACTATCATTTATCAGATACATATTTCCATAAATCACATCTATTTGGGGATTTTCTAAAAATACTTTGGCTACTTTTACCAAACTATCTGGCAAATATACATCATCAGAATTTAACCAGGCTAAAATTTCACCCGATGATTTTGCAAAGCCTTTATTTATTGCATCTGCTTGCCCATTGTCCATTTCACTTACCCAATAAGTAAGATATTTTTCATACTTTTTGATTATTCCTAAACTCCCATCGTTAGACCCGCCATCTATTATAACATATTCAAAATTCGGATAGTTTTGATGGAGAACACTCAATATTGTTCTTTCTAAAAACTTTTCTTGATTATAGGATGGTGTGACAATAGAGATTTTGGGCCAGGATGAGTCTTTGTTCAAAATAACCCCTTTATCAAAAAGCTGCTTTGAGACGAATTCTTTGATTTCTTGAGATGTGTATTTTTTCATTTACTTATTATGCTCCTGTTTTTCTATTTAGCAATTCATTACTAATCCACCCCAATCACAAAATTGCACTGAGTTATCCATTATCAAAAAAGATCGCATTTAAACTATATAGGTATAATCCTATTTAATGTAATAATACTGATGATTGCAGATAGCTTTTTTAATACTTTTGATAGCGGGGTGGCCAGTTGTTTTGGCAATAACTCAATAAACCTATGACTGGCATAAAACAGAAAGAGCGCATAATACTGCCAAGAACATTTCCCCAAATACCGCCCTGTTACTTCCAAAAGTTCTTTTGTTCTTTCTGCCCCGCCTGCGGATGTTTTATTTACACCATGTATTCGATAACCAGCAATAATAAAATTCAAAGGTAGAATATTAAATTGTTTCGCTACTCTGATAAAAAAATCCCAGTCAAAAGCAAAATGCAAATTTATGTCTAGGGGTACTTTCTCAACAACTTTTCTAAGCCAAAAAGTTGAAGGTTGTAAAATAGGATCACTGTACCGCAAGTGCTTATAACAAGCTTTTTTCTTATCAAGTGGAATCGGTTGAATCCAGCGGCCACCACTATTTAAGTAGACACCACAGCAAGTAACAACATCCGCTTTAGGATATTCTTCAAATGATTTTACAATCATATTTATGGCCTTTTTTGTCACATATATATCATCAGAGTTTAACCAGCCCAAAATATATCCTTTGGCAATTGAAAATCCCTTATTGATTGCATCGGCTTGGCCTTTATCCGGTTCAGTCAACCAACGCATATTGTAAGTACCTTCATACTTCTTCAAAATCTCGAGCGTGTTATCAGTAGAGCCGCCATCTATGATAATATGCTCTATATTTGGATAATTCTGTTTTTTTACGCTTAGAATAGTGTCCTCTATAAAGTGCCCTTGGTTGTAGGAAGGAGTAATAATAGAAACTGTAGGGAAATTTTGATCTTTATTTAAAACAACCCCTTCATCAAAAATCGGCTTTGAGACGAATTCTTTGATTTGTTGCGAAGTAAACTTTTTCATAGAATGCTTTCGTAAACCTTTAATGTGTCTTTTGCAGCTTTATCCCAAGAATATTTTTTCAATTGTTCAAATCCTCTTCTTTTCAACTCTGTTATTAAACCACTATTATTGATAACTTTATAAACAGATTCTCGGATTGATGTAATGTTATTAGGGTCAAAATATTCTGCAGCGTCTCCAGCTACTTCCGGCAAAGAACTTGTATTGCTAAGAACTACTGGACAACCGCAAGAAAATGCCTCTAAAATAGGAATGCCAAATCCTTCATAAAGAGATGGAAAAATAAACGCAACAGCGTTACTATACAGATATCCCAAATGGTCGTCGGAAGTAATGAGACAATGATGGATTTGTTTATCAATTTTCATTTTTGCCAATAGTATTTTTTCGTCTTCAGTAAATCTTTTTCCACCGGCGCAAACAATATTTAATGTCTCATCTTCATAGAGTAACGGAGCGACTGCTCTAATAAAAGCATTAAAATTCTTATAAAGGTGTCTATCCCCCACATAAAGCAAATATTTATCGGGTAATTTCATCGGTGGCATCAGAGATTTTTGAGCAATATGTAATGAATTCCCAAGATAAATAACATCAATTTTCTGCTCATTAATCCAATGAAATTGCACAATGTCTCTTTTGGTATTTTCTGATATTGCAATAATTCTCTCAGCTTTTTTAGCCAGTAACTTTTTCCATTCAGATGTTTTATCTTTTGCAGAAAACATTTCAGGAAACATTTCATGAATCATATCATATATTGTCAATACAAACGGTTTGCTCCCAATATAATTTAAGAAATAGGGATTATAATACGTAGGATGAAAAATGTCAAAATCTTGTTTTTTCAGCATAGCGATGCTTTTTTTTTGATTGAAAAAATTTAAAAGTCTATATTTTCCTCTAAAAGTAAGATTTTTAAAAAAAGACTTATACGATAAATTACCAAACCGTTTTAAATAATGATTGTTAGAGTACCTAAGGGATAATTCGTATTCTATTTCATTCTCATTCTTAAAACTCCTCATTAGTTCACAAAAATATCTGGAAATACCGCCATAAATTTGAGCTGAAAAAATTTGGTGATCAAACAATATTTTCACTATCTTCACCTTAAATTTTTTGTTTTAGAAATAAGAAAATGCATATCAACTTTATAAACTATCATTAACGACACAATAAAATAGATTCAATGTCTTCTCACAAAAATTATCCCAGCTCAAGTTTTTTCTTACCCAGTTTTCGCCTCGCGTGGCTATCTCATGGTACTTATCTGGATTTTTGTATATTTTCATAACAGCCTCAGCAAAACAGTCGGTCACAATACCTATTTTTTCTCTCATTATAATATTAGATGCAGTCATTTCCGGCGAGATCACAATGGGTTTCCTTGCACATAGAGCCTCAAAAGGGGATAGCCATCCTCCTTGTGATTTTATAGGATGAATTAAAACATCGCAAGCATAATAAAAATCTCTTAAATCTTTCCTATCTATATGTCCTGTAAATACCACAACATCTCCAAGACTGTTTTCCTTTATATATTTTTCTAATTCTAACTTATACTCGTTTACCCAGTAACCGGCCAATATCAAGATCAAATTGGAAATTTTATTCTTTAATTCCTTTACTATTTTTAAACTTGCTAACTGATTCTTAAGGGGTTGCAGCATACCAACGTGAAGGATAACAAATTTATTGTCCAAGCTCATCTTATGTTTTGTTTTTTTAGTGTTACCTTGTGAAAAAAACTCATAATCTATACCGTAGTTGATAATATAAGGGGTTATTCCATATATTCTTTTAAATCTTTGAGCATTAAATTCATCAGCCACAATTACGCCACCTATATAACGCTTCACCATAAACTTTTCAAAATGCATAAGTGCGCTTACAAGGAGCTTCCCCTTACGTGAAATTGTACTTGTTTTTAATAAATCCAATTGAGGCTCATTACACATCCATATTACCGGCTTTGGACTTAAGAAGGCTGATATTTCAGCAGGAAAATTGTGGACATTTATTAAATCGAAATCATCTAAATAATCTCTCACATTCCTCCATAAAAAGAATGCATACTCTAAAATATTCATTCTATCTTTAGAGACTTTTTTAACGATTACATTGGTTCCTCTTAAATTTCTTTCTACCTCAGGGACTATGGAAGTAGTTAAAAGAGTGTTTTTAATCCCTTTGCTACAGAGATAATTACAAAGCTTAACTACTACTAACTCAGCACCACCATAGACATATATTTTCGGATAGACAATTAAGACACGCATGATTGTTTGCCTTCTAAACTGTAAAGACAACAGTTTCTGCATGGCAAGGGAATTTTCCCCTGACGTAACATTTTCCTTAGGGATTTATATTTTTCACCATACCATATTTCTTTGAAACTTTTTTCAAATATATTTCCTAAAGCATTTTGTTTTTGAAATTCACGTTGGCCTGCTTCGTTTCCGGAACAGCAAGGAATAACGTGACCAGTAACGAAGATAAAAGGCATCGTCCACTCAATGCATTCAGTTATCGGTGGTTTATCCTGTGGAACATTCAGGTTCCAAGTTATTGGAATGCCCAATCTTTTCCCTCTTCTTTCTACCGTTTCTACAGTCTCCAAGGGCACTTCCACAAATAAGTCTTTAGTTTCCTCAAATTCATGTAGCATTCTCGTAAACTGAATAGTTATCTTTTCACCACCACAGAGATGATTCACTAATTCGATATATTGAAGAATCTCATGAAAGTTCAATTTGTTCACTATATAATGAAAACTAAGGTGAGGGAAAACAGCATTCCTCTCCCGTTTAATCCTGATGAACTTCTTAACATTACTAATAACTCTTTCAAAATTAGAGCCAATTCTTATCGTCTCATAAGTTTCTTTAGTTGCGGCATCTAATGAAAAAAAAATGTTATCTACCTCCATTTCTATCAATTGCCTGGCTATTTTCTCATCTATGAAGTAGAACACATCATAAAGCTCTACAAATATATCCCTTGATTTTACATATCTTAGCATTTTCATAAAATCCTTATTGACAAAGCTCTCACCGATACCAGTAAGTCCGATCCACTTCAATTTGGGAAACTGGTCAATAATGCCTTTAAATTCTTCAAAAGACATATCCCTATTAGGCTCATCCCAGTACGTGTGCTCACATATGACGCATCTCATGTTGCATCTGGTAGTAACTTCTATTTCAATATATGAGGGATAAGGCGCAAGCAAGTTCAGTAGTTTAATCAAAAAGGGGTGGTTTCTTATCCAAACCCAAAAAATACTAAAGTGGACAGAGTTATAAGTATATTTGACTCCCTTCTTTCTAAGGAGAAATATTAAATGCTTAAATTTGGGTACCCAAAATGGTAAATTCATATGCTTATCCTCCTTATAAGTGCTGATATCATAGAGGGATGTTTTAAAATCCTAAGAATCCCAGTTATTAGTCTACTTGGATGCAGTAAACCTTTAATTATAACTCTTGACAATTTTATAGGTGTCTTTGTTCTAAAAAACGTTACACGAGCGATTTCACCTTGTAGTCTTCTTAATTTATCTGGGGGAATTGTATTGCAAACATGTATTGGCACTTTGTCATAAAGGAAGTCTGACCAATTAACCGATTTAGGTATAAGGCCGTGATCTTCGCACCATTTCCAAAGTTGAGTTCCGGGATAAGGAGTAGTAATACATATACCCACACATTCTATCTCATTATCCTCAATGAATTTTTTTGTTGCTTTAATATCCTCAATTGTCTCAGTGGGATTACCGATCATAAATGTGCCCTGAGGTATAATGCCTACTCGATTACAAAGTTCAATGGCTTTTCGGTTTTGTTCAACTGTTGTTCCTTTATTCAAAACATCCAGTGTTCTTTGAGAGCCGCTCTCAAAACCAAAAGTAATCTGTCTACATCCGGATTCCTTTGCTATTTGTAGGATTTCTAGATCTATATTATCTACTCTTGCGTTACCACCCCACATAATATTAATTTTATTTTGTTTCATCATTTTACAAATGGTTTGCAGCCTTCTATTATTTAGAAATAAATTGTCTTCTATAAAAAATAGAGCTCTTATACTATATGTCTCTATAAGTTCTTCAATTTCTAAGATTACTCTCTCGGCACTATTAGATCTGTAAGGCATACCTCTCCACGTGTTATGACAAAACATACAATTATATGGGCAACCCCTGCTTGTGAGAATCGATGCTGTCGGCGTGTTAGGCGGGACAAAATAAAGATAACTCCCTGGTAATCTATCTTTAGTGCGAAGATAGAAATCCATCTCCATAAGGTGCCTTGCAGGAGGAGGTACTTCATCTATATTTTTTATGTAAGGGCGAGAGATAATCCTTGAGCTTATGTTATTATTTCTAACGATGTCAAGCATTGCTATTTCTCCTTCGCCTTTAACAACAATATCTACATGTTGCAGTGCTTCTTTTGGTAGCACGCTTGCATGTACACCACCCATTACGGTCAGTATTCCCTTTTTTCTGCACATATCAGCAATTCTATATGAATCTAAAGCAGTAGGCGTAGTTGCAGTTATGCCAACTATGTCTGGGTGATATTCATTAAGTTCATTCTCTACATTCTGACCCGCCAGTTCATCTATAATTCTAAGTTCAATGTTATTTTTCTCCAGATAGCTGGCAATAAACCCAAGATTCAAGGGCTCTTGTATTGCAAACCTCTGATCTCTGCCCGGATTAACCAAGGCTACTTTTACCATCTTACCCAACCATCCTTCCTTCTCGTCTTGACTGAATTATTCAAGGAAGTCTAATAACTAAGACTCCTTTATGAGTCAGAAATAAAATCTAGATTCTCATTTTTGTCTGGTAAGCCATCTATAAAACATTTTGGGACCCTTTGCATTTTTTAACTTGCAAAAAAGACTTCTGCCCATTTTACTTCTAAGTAGGATATTCATCACAGCAAATAAAGGCAAGACAAGTGCACTCTTAGCAAATCCATATGTATGGAGTGCCTTTTGTGGATTATAAATAGTATGCTTATAAGTTGCGTACTGAAGGAGCGAATGTACCTCATCTCGGCACAAATTTGCACTTGGAAATACCTCCTTGCAATAGAAAATCTCATTTCCATACTTTGGATCAAACCATATTTCATCTTTTATTTCACCTTTTTGTTTAAGTTCACTATAAAAACGTGTATTTGGATGAATCTTGAAAAACTGCACATTTATCTCATTAAAGAATTTGAATAATTCAAAAGTCCTCTTAATATCTTCTTTGGTTTCATCCGGGAGTGATATCATGAAAAACCCTATCATCCAATAACCCAATTCTTCACATATCTTGATTGTTTCTTCTATTTGTGCTCTTGTTATGCCCTTATTTATCCTTTTGAGCACCTTATCGGAACCACTTTCCACACCGAACCCTACAACGTCACATCCTACTTCTCTTAACCTTTCTAGAACATTTCTATTTGTCCCCACTTTAATATCTATTCTAAAGCTAACTTTGAGCTTGATTTTCTCAAGCAGGTCACAGAATTCTAATATTCTCTTCTTACTTGCCATGAATAAAGCATCATAAAAACGAAAATATCCTATATCATTCTGACTAACTAAGTATTCCATTCTTCTGAGCAATTCTTTTGGACTAAGAGTTCTATAAACCCTCCCCCATTGTTCATGCGCTGCACAAAATGTGCATTGAAATGGACATCCTCTGGAGGCTATTATAGGCAAGGCATTTAATTTCTGAAGTTCATATGGGATTTCAAAGTCCTTCCAGCCCTCTATCTGCTGGAAAACCAGTGAGTAATCATAATAGAAATTATCGATGTCATTTCTCAGAGGTTTATCAGGGTTTTTGATAATTTTCCCTTTGTCTCGCCATGTTATACCAAGCATTTCACTAAATGGTTTGTTCTTTACTATATCCAATACACTATCCTCACCTTCCATCCTCACCACTGCATCAATAAATGGATAGTACTTTAATATTAGTTCATCTAAGGTATTAACATGTGGGCCACCAACTATTATTTTACAAGATGGATTTACATGCTTTGCTTTTTCCGCAAAATTGAAAACTTCAAATCTCGACTCTGTATAACATATTAGGCCAACAATATCTGATTCTTTAACCTTATCAAGCACATCCATTTCAGTTAGATTTTGGAGAGCAGGCTCAACAATCTCAACTTCACAATCGCTATGATCTCTTACGTAAGTTCCAATGAAACCTAAACCTAGTGAGGGAATTATAACTCTCCCTTTAAAATAAGGGTTTACTAGTAGTAACTTCATTTTTTAATCCTCACCAATCCTTTCCTCAATACTCACGTCATTTTACTTCTTAAAAGTGCGAGTTGAACTAATCTTATCTCGTCCTTCGTTATCCCTTTTATCAGATAAAGAAATACAAAGTAAATAAATACCCCCCCAAATATCAACAAAAATACATTCAAATTTAAACCATTTAACCCCCAAAAAAGAAACAATAGCATTATAACCGAAGCAAGTAAAGGCCTAAAAATATACTTTGAAAATGGAATATACACGATTCTTCTAAATCCGACATACATCACTAAGAATCCACTGGCCTCTGCCAGCACTGTAGCAATAGCAGCTCCTTTTAGACCCAAAAGCGGGATCAGAATAAAATTAGTGCTCACGTTAATTACAGCCGGTATAGTAGTTCCAGCTAGATACCATTTTTCTTTTTTACAACTAAGTAACCCTCTGCTATACACAGTGTTTATATAGATTATAACAACAGCCCAGATTAAAATCTGAAAAGCAATTACTCCCTCACCATATTTAGCTCCAAATATCAGGTTCATTACGGGTCTAGCGAGAATAGTACCCCCCATGACTAAAGGTACGGCTACGGTCACCATTAGCTTCTGTGTATAAGATAGAAGTTTTTTCAGCGAATCTAATGATGTTTTATAATAGTTCGAGATCACAGGGAAAATGGAATCATGGTAGATACCGATTACAAAAATGAGTATCATGATAATTTTATAAGCCGCATTATAATATCCTACTTCTTCATCGCTTCTCATGAACCCGAGCATCACTGTATCAATATTATAAAATATCTGGGCCATGATAAGGGAAAAGCCTATCGGTAAGGCTTGCCTGATGAGGATCTTCCAAGAAATCAAGCTAAATTTAAGCCTTATCTTATCAAAGTTCCTAACAAAGATGGAAATAAGTACCCCTGCTGCCAGAAAACTGCCAGCAAACCCAAAACAAGGGATGAGAAGTAATTGCTCTGAGCTTTTTATAAACCAAAGTACTAATCCTAGATAAACCACACTTCCTAAGATACGCCCAAGCCCAATATATTCCATTCTCTCGACACCTTGGAATGCCCAGTCAAGGAGTAAAGCGGAAGGAATTAGTCCCAGCCCATAAAGGATAATTAAATACTTTATCTCAAGAGGCTTGTTCAGGAAAAGGGTCATCAGGAGGAGCAGGCCGAAACTCAGGGCAGCAAGACATAAACGCATGGTAAGGATATTATTGAGGTAATCATTAATCTTTTCTCTATCTCTGGCTATTTCTCGAGTCCCTAAGAGAGGCAACCCCAAATTGGCTATCAGAGAAAAGTAGGTGATAATAGCAACTGCAAAATTTATCTTACCAAAGTCTCGAGGCCCAAGAACTCTGGCTAAATATATAACTCCGATAAGACCAAAGAGTTGAGCAATTATGCTAGAAAATAGGAGCGAAAAAGTATTTTTCAAAATTCGCTGTGGTGTATCCATTTGTCTCACTTGGTTATATTAAAAATCTCCCCATCTAAAAATGCGCAAAATATGATTCTGCTTTTTTAATTTCTTCGGGTGAATTAATATTCACATAGTGGCCACATATCTTAAAAGACTTTACAATATTACCCTCATCAATCGCACACTGAATTAAATCTGGGAGCTCCTTTTCTCCTCTTTTTTGGTTAATCGGGGTTTGATTGATATAAGACAAGATTTCATTCCTGAATATACAATTCCCTGTTCCCATAATATTATTCATTGGTTTTGAGGGTTTTTCTATTAACCGATATATCCGATTATTTTCAGATTGAATAACAGAGTATGTCTTTTTGATTGAATCCATATCTTCAACAATAACTACTCCACAAATACCAAAAAGATTTTCTTTTTTAAAAATATCTATCATCAATTGATGTCGAGGATTAATCATAAATTCATCACCAAGCATTAGCATAAAATCTTTTTTTCCAATCGCCTCTCTCGCACATTCAATGGCATGCACAAGACCTTTCTGTTCATGCTGGATTACATATTTTATTGGTTTACCATTATATCTATTTCCATAAGTATTTATTATCTCCTCAGCCTTATATCCTACTACAATAATTATCTCAGATATTTCAGCGTAAATAGCACAATCAAGACTATACTCAATTAGAGGTTTATCTCTTATCTTAAGCATACATTTATTTTGATCATCAGAAACCGCTCCGAGTCGTTCCCCTCTTCCCCCTGCTAAAATTAAAGCTTTCATTGCTTTCCTCGCCCTCTTATATTTTGTTTCCCATGAAAATCTTCTTATTATCTCTTATCCAGTTCACAAGATGCCGTATCCCTTCTCTGGTCATTACCTTTGGCCTCCAATTAAGATTTCTCTCTGCCTTACTGACATCGCAAACAAAGTACCTTAAATCTCCATGCCTATCAGGGGCAAATTTTACCTCTGGTCTCACACCATTAATTTCCTCTAATATATCAATGCATTCCAATAAAGAAATTGCGGTATCTACCCCCCCACCTATGTTGTATATACCAGGCTTCCTGGCTTTATAGAATGCATCAAATGCCTCACAAACATCGGTAGCATAAATGATATCTCTAACCTGTTTTCCGGTACCATATATAGTAATAGGCCAACCTAAAGCGGCTCTGATGGAAAAATTGGCGACCCATCCGTGATCCTCACCGCCAAATTGTCTTGTTCCGTATATTCCTGTAAGCCTGAAGCTGGCGGCCTCAAGTTTATAGGTATCGATATAGGTTTTGACGTATATATCGCCCATCCCCTTTGAGGCATGAAGTGGAGTAATTGTTCCCTCCAACGTTGGATGTAGCTCATCTATTGCCATAGGGTCGCGTTTATACCTTTTGTTTCCCTCTATAAGTGTCTCATTGATCTTATTCCCATAGACATGAATAGTAGCGCAACTTGCCACCGGTATCTTTAACCTTCTTGATACTTCTAACACATTAAAAGTGCCCAGAGCATTTGTGGTAAAGTCTAAAACTGGATCTTCCCAGCTTATTGTCATTGCGGGCTGGGCAGCTGTGTGGATTATGTAATTGCACCCCTGAGCATTATCCAAGAATTCTTCAACGTTTCTAATATCTGCCTTCACTAACTTCACACCAAGGTTCTTCAGATAATTCCAGTTATAATTCCTCGCTACCTCGGTTGCAAAGCTGGTTCTTTCTAATTCATGTTTGGTCATGCTATCGTAGGAGATTACCCCCGCACCTTTTTGTATATAATACTCACAAACGTGAGAACCCAAAAAGCCACATCCGCCTGTTACTAATATTTTCATGCTATCCTCCCAAAGATTGAATTATCCAAAACACAAAGTTCTTCTCAAGCAAAAACTCAGCTAAATATGAGCCATCCTAACCAGTAATTCCAGTGATTAATGTTTTTCCATCTCTTTTTCCTTGTTCGTTTTTTATACTGTCAAAAATATTTTTTTAAAAATTTACTCCTCTCAAATAGAACAACTCATCAAAGATAAAAAAGAGATTATTATTGTTATTGATGCAAACCCTTCTTATTCAAGCAGGAATACATTTCCTTATTTTTCATTTTATTTCCAACACTACCCGTTTTTCGTTATTTGTTTATCATATTTAGTTTATATTTAGGAACAGTTTCTTCTAAATCTGTGAAGTATTTGTCTTTTATACCACCCGATAGTTTTTTTCAGACCTTCTTGAAATCCCGTCTTCACCTGAAAGCCAAATTCTTTAAATGCTTTTGAGGTATCCAAGCATCTTCTTGGCTGACCGTCAGGTCACCTTAAAGGTTGAGGTTAAGGTTCAGGTTAAAGCTCACGCTTATGAGTCTTTCGTGCCATTTGCGTGCCATTTGCGTGCCATTTTACACCAACTCATAGTAAGTTTTTTTCCCTCCACCCTTTCTTATAATAATTCTACTCTTCGTTAGCTCTTCAAGGTCTCTGAATGCTGTTCTTTCTGAACAACTTGTTAATTTAGTATACTCAGAACGTGATATTCTTTTATGGGCTTTTAAATATTCTATTACTTTTCTTTGTCTTTCTTTGAGTTTTTCCAGCTCATCCTCTGAAATTTTATATTTTCTTAAAGTAACTACTAAGCCTCCAGAAATTTCTTCAAAAATTGGTTGTGGTAGTCCGTGCTTCAAACACCATTCTATTATTCTATTGGTTCCAGTTCCCCATTCTTCTATAAACTTGATCAAAAAGAAACACTTGCCAATCAGAGGATTTCTCAAAATTGATTTGTGCTTTCTTTTTAGGTCTTCTGGTGTTAACGGTTCTGGCAAGGGACCAACGCCCCATATCTCAATTCTATCGTCAAAAATTCTTACTTGAACATTACCGGTTATTCTATAGTCTCTATGGCAAATAGCATTGGTAATTGCTTCTCTTATGGCTTCAATAGGATATTCCCAGGTTTCAACCCTTTCTGTTCCCTTAATTTCTGCATGTAGTTTAATATGTTCTTTAACAAATTCTAAGATATCTTCTCTTTGGTCAATTATATTTCCACCAAAAACTTTCATATCAATAAATTCTAACGGCTTAGTGCCTTTAAAACGTGCACACCTTGTTTCTGCCTGTAAGAAGAACTTCTGAGGATTCTTACCAAATAATAGAATTGCAGCATTTGTCGGTTCCCCATTCCTTGTGAGGCTTAATTTATCTAAAGTCTCTTTAGCTGTAATATTCGGGTTTATCTCTAATCTTCTTTCAAAACTTGCTTTTTTCAAGAACCCTTTAACTTTGGTCTCATCAATGTCTTTTAACCCTGCCTCCTGACAAATCTGGGAATCAAAATATAATTTTTCTTTATGTTTTTCTAAGATTAGTCTTTCATATTCGTCTTTGGACATCCGAACTGTTGATTTGCCAACTCTTTTAAAAGGTCTGCCAAATGCCAGGACCAGATGGTCAGACGATTCTTTTACTTCAATAATAATTATTTGCTTGTTATTTATTTTTTCTACGGTTATCCGTGGATGCATCTTAGGGTCAGTGTTCTGAGAGATTTGATTAGTGAGATGTTCAAGGCTATCTTTGCCAATTTCTACACCAAGTAGCTTACCAAATTTAGAAATACCAATAAAAATCTTACCACCTTCGGTGTTAGCAAAAGCAGAGATTGTCTCAACTATCTCGTTAACTGAAGATAGGGATGATTTCCATTCAACAGTAAGGGACTCGGTAGTGCCAATTGGTTTTACCATCTTCCCTTTGCTCATTTTATTTTAATTTTTCTTTTTTATACCATTCAATTGTTTTTTTAAGTCCTTCTTCAAAAGGTGTTTTTGCTTTGAAGCCAAATTCTTTTTCTGCTTTAGTTGTATCAAGACATCTTCTTGGTTGTCCGTCGGGTTTCGTAGTATTCCAGACGATTTTTCCCTTAAAACCAGTTAATTTGGCAATTAGTTCAACTAAATCTCTTATTGAAATTTCAAAACCTGCACCAAGATTTACCGGGTCGGATTTGTTATATTTTTCAGTTGCCAGCAGAATTCCTTCAGCAGCATCTTCTACATACAAAAATTCCCGTGTTGGTTTACCGGTTCCCCAGACGGTAATAGAAGGTTCAGGTTGAGGTTGAGAAAGGTTTAGGTTGAGGTTGAGGGAATGATTTTTAATCTGAACCTTATCCTTAACCTTAACTTTTTCTTTAGCTTCCATACACTTACGGATAAGGGCAGGAATTACATGGGAAGTTTCCAAATCAAAATTATCTCGTGGTCCATAGAGATTAACCTGCAATAAATTTATAGAATTAAAACCATATTGCTGACGGTATGCTTGCGATTGAACAATCAACATCTTTTTTGCCAGACCATAAGGGGCATTTGTCTCTTCAGGATAGCCATCCCATAAGTTTTCTTCTTTAAAGGGAACTGGTGTATACTTGGGATAAGAGCAAATAGTTCCTACATTAACAAATTTTTCTACACCAAAAATCCTTGCCTGTTCCATCAGTTGCACCCCCATCATCAAGTTCTCGTAGAAGAATTTGCCGGGATTAGCAAGATTTGCACCAATACCTCCAACTCTTGCTGCTAAATGAATTACAATATCTGGTTTTGCATCCTGATAGACTCGTTTCACTGCTTCCATCTGGACCAAATCATAATCTTTGCTTCTGAGGACGAATATATTTTTACATCCCCTTTCTTTGAGTTTTTCCACGATAAAAGAACCAAGAAAACCAGCACCACCAGTAACTAAAACTCGCTTATTATGCCAAAAGCTCATATTACACCTCAGGTTAAGGTTGAGGTTAAGGTTAAGTGTTTTCCTTCAAGGATGAAATTAAGAAATTTAATTCTTTCCATACATCTTCAATAAGATTAGTGTTTTCCGTAAATTCTATTTGGGTAAAATATTCAACCTTATATCCGTAAATCAAATGACTTTTAGTCTCCGCTAATGAACCTCGAGAATCATAGTAAAAATTTAATTTATCTTTAGTATGCTTTCTACCAAATCCTTCGGCTAAATTTCCCGAGATAGATAATGCTGAACGTCTGATTTGTGAAGTCAAACCATAGTCTTCTTTTCTTGGAAGTTTATCTGTAAGCTTAAAAATTTTTACTGCTAACTGCATCGCCTTTTGCCACACCGGCATTTCTTCAAAAGAATTGTATCTCATATCTTCTCCTCAACCTTAACCTCATCCTAAACCTTTAGTCTATCTTCCACCAGCGGTTAGGAAATTTTTCTTTTAAAATTTTATCTCCTTCACCAATTGGTTTGAGCCCAACCGCACGCATATCCGCATCTACCATTATCTTTACCAAATCCTTAAAAGTAATTTTTGGTTGCCAGTTTAGTTTTTCTTTGGCTTTAGTCGGGTCAGCAATTAGTTCTTCTACCTCGGTAGGACGGAAGTACCGTCGGTCAATTTTTACATATTTTTGCCAGTCCAAACCTACATAGGAAAAAACCTTTTCAACAAATTCTTTTACTGAATGTGATTCACCGGTTCCTAAGATAAAATCGTCGGGGCTGTCTTGTTGGAGAATTCTCCACATTGCTTCAACATATTCGGGGGCAAAACCCCAGTCTCTTTTTGCCTCTAAATTACCTAAGTAGAGGTAATCCTGTTTTTCTGCCAAGATTGCCGCGATGGCACGGGTAACCTTACGAGTTACAAACGTCTCTCCCCGTCGTGGACTTTCGTGGTTAAACAATATTCCGTTAGAGGCAAAAATATTATATCCTTCCCTGTAATTTTTTACCATCCAGTAAGCATAAACTTTAGAACAGGCATAAGGGCTTCTCGGCTTAAAGGGAGCATTTTCATTTTGTGGTGGCTCAGCTGAGCCAAACATTTCACTGGAAGATGCTTGATAAAATTTTATAGTATTTGTGCTTCTTCTTATTGCTTCTAAAATCCTTGTTGTACCTAAAGCGGTGACATTGCCGGTATATTCGGGCGTATCAAAACTTACTCTTACATGAGATTGTGCTCCTAAATGATAAATTTCGTCAGGTTTAATGTTGTAAATAATATTAGAAATTTGTTCCGAATCGGAAAGGTCACCATAATGAAGAAATAGTCGTGCTCCTGACTTATGAGGGTCAACATAAATGTGGTCTATCCTTCCGGTATTAAATGTACTTGTCCGCCTGATAATCCCATGAACTTCATAGCCCTTACTTAACAAGAATTCTGCCAAATACGCACCATCTTGACCGGTAATACCAGTAATTAATGCTTTTTTCATCCTTCAATTCCTCATTCCGTAAAGGGACGAGGTCCCCGTAAAGAGGCGTGCCCCCAACGGGACTTTTCGTCCTTTAATGAACTCAGGATGACCCTGTCTTCGGTAAACTCAGACCCTGAACTTGTTGAAGGGAATAAAACTGAAGGGTCATTTTTTAGATGGCCTCCTGAATTTTCTTTAATTTTGTTTGATTTTCTTTTTAATATTTTCTAACATTTTTAAGTGTTAACCTTTCTAAGTCAGCATCAACCATCATCTTAACTAATTCTTCAAATTTAACTTTTGGCTCCCAACCTAATTTTCTCTTTGCTTTACTGAAATCACCTCTTAGTTCGTAAACTTCGGTGGGACGATAAAGTTGTTTATCTGTAACCACATAGTCCTTCCAGTTAAGTCCAATATAACTAAAAGCTAATTCTGCAAATTCTTTAACCGAATGCGTCTCACCAGTAGCAATTACATAATCATCGGGATTCTCTTGCTGGAGCATAAGCCACATCGCCTCTACATAATTCCCAGCATAACCCCAATCCCTTTTAGCGTTTAAATTACCCAGCCTTAATTCCTTATCTAAACCTAATTTAATCCTGGCTGTGGTGTTGCTTATTTTTCGGGTTACAAATTCAAAACCGCGCCGTGGTGACTCATGGTTAAAAAGGATTCCGTTGCAGGCAAATAACCCATATGCCTCCCGGTAATTTCTGGTTAACTCAAAACCAGCAAGTTTGGAAATTCCATAGGGTGAGCGAGGATGAAATGGTGTATTTTCATTTTGCGGTGTTTCTTTTGCTAATCCGAACATTTCACTGGAGGCAGCAAAATAAAATTTACATTTTGACGCTTTTTCTTTAATTGCCGATAAAACAAAATGAACTCCATTGATGTTTGTGTTAATCGTAGAGAACTCATCTTCAAAAGAATAACTGACAAAACTTTGTGCCGCTAAGTGATAACATTCATCCGGTTTTACTTTCTCAACTACATTAAAAATACTGGCATAACTTTCTAAGGAAGCAGGATGTAAAATCAGTTTATCTAAAAGATGTTTTATCCTTGAAAGGCGATGTTCCGGGTCTTCAAAGGCTACCCTCCTGACAATCCCGTGAACCTCGTAACCCTTACTTAACAAAAATTCAGCTAAATAGGAACCATCTTGACCGGTAATACCAGTAATTAATGCTTTTTTCATCCTTCGATTCCTCATCCCGTAAAGGGGCGTGGCGTAAAGCCACGAGGTGGCCACGCCACTTTTCGTGGCCCCCAACCCAGTAAAGGCTCGTGGCGTAAAGCCACGAGGTGGCCACGCCACTTTTCGTGGCCCCCAACCCAGTAAAGGCTCGTGGCGTAAAGCCACGAGGTGGCTACGCCACTTTTCGTGGCCCACTGGGCTTTACGCCCAACGGGACTTTTCGTCCTTTAATGAACTCAGGATGACCCTGTTTTCGGTAAACTCAGACCCTGAACTTGTTGAAGGGAATAAAACTGAAGGGTCATATTTCTCCTTTTCTAAATTTTTCCTGGATTTTAATTATGTTTTTTGGATAACATTTCCTAAATTTATTCAGTTGGTACAACCATTCAAGACGCAGTTTTATACTTTTTTTTCGTAATCTTTAAGCATTTCATCGCTTATAAAATATTCATATCCAGTTTTTTTATTCATCCCGCCCTTCCTCTAAGAAGTGTATTTTTTATTCTAAGTTTTAAATGTGCTAATGTGCTTCCGTGATATTTTAAGCACTTTTCTCTTTCAAAAGCATCTTTTTTAGACCTATACGCTTCTACGTATACAAGTTCCACAGGCAATAACTTTTTTGTAGAATAAATCTTACCTTCTTTATGTTCTTTTAACCTTTTTCGTAAGTTTTGAGTACAACCAATATAAATCGCGCCATTTTTCTTGCTTTCTAAAACGTATACATAATACCAAAAAGGAAGGGCGGGATTCATAGTTTCTTTTTCAAATGCTCAATATCAGATAAATCCTGTGCTCTTTTTGATTCAGATTTCATTTTAATGAGGTTGTCAATTGAAATTACCGGAATTATTACATCTTCCGATTTCTTATAAACAACACTTTTTGATGCTTGATTGTAGTCAACAGGTATATCAATAAGTATATCAATTTCGGAAATTGCCCATTTGTCATTATATAAATTAAACGCTTTCATATTTTTTTCTTTTATCCATCTTTCACGATTTTCTCTTTTTGAAAAATCCATTATATCAACAGGAACCTTAGGCTTAAACCCCGTTAGATGTTTACTATCTAACGGGGTAAATCCCCAGTTTTTTAATAAACCTAAAAATTTTCTAAGATTATCGGCTTCCATTTTTAGCAATAAACCAATATCGTAGGTTGCACGCGGTATCCCATGAAGATTAATCGCAATCCCACCAGTAACAATGTATTTAATTCTCTTCTTATTAAATTCTCTAAATATACCGAGATAATCAAGCATATTTTTTTTCGTTATTCTTCTATTCAATACCTAATTCAGCTAAACGTTGGACCAAATCCACCTGATTTGGATTTACTGTTTTAGGTACATTTTCTTCAGTGTGGAGAATAGTGAAATCGTTATCGCTGCACAAATTATTGTTATCTGTATTGATATATTCTAAACCTTGCAAATTCAAGCCACGCAGGGAAATTTCTACAAGTGTAGCTAACTCGTTATTACCCTGAATTGCAAATTTACGCTTACCATTTTTGTATTCGTTAAGAATTATTTTTTGAATTTTTTGCTTGAGATTTCTCAAGGTGGCAATCGTTTTGAGAGTATAAAGGTAAGATTTTTTTGTTTTTTCAGCAAAACCTTGAGGAGTGAGAATATACTGTATTTTACGGGCGTTAAGTTGACTTACTTTGAGGTATCCTTTTTTGACAAGACGTTTAATAATCAGATTAGTCAACCCAAGAGAGATACCAACTTTTTTTGCAACTAAGCGTTGACTCGGCTGGTGGTTATTACTGATTTCTCTAATTACGGCAAATTCTTTTTCGTCCATATTAACACAGATTACACAGATAGACAAACCACGGATTACACAGATAAAGTGGTGTTCAATTTGTGAACATTATAGAAATAAAAAAAAATCTTGTCAACCCCGCACCTTTTACAAATTATAGAAATTAATTCACATTCACCCAAAATTGTCATACCTACCAAAGCGTTGACATCAAGCAGGAGTTGCAAATTGCTCCAAAATTTTACATCTCACCGCTTTTAGCGGGATCTCCGAAAAAAAGGTGTGAGGTCAAGAAAAAAATCTATAATTTTTATTACTACCTATTTTTAATTTTCTCAATAGATTCCGTAAAAAAAACAATAAATACTCCAGCAAAAAGACTAACTGTACCAGCAAGAAAAATATTCATCTTTATCCTTGGTTTCACCGGTTTTTTTGAGATATAAAGTTGTCCAACTACCTCAATACCGGTCAGATTCTTAATATTCTGCTCCAAGACGATTTTTTCCATCTCTAAGTCAACTAATTTTCTGTTGAAATCAACCGGATTGAAACCAACCGGGATAAGTTTTCCTTCCTTAAGCAACATTTCGTAAGCTTTTGGGAACGCCTTTGAAGAGAAAATAGCATTAGACACTTCTTCTAATTGTTTTTTGAGTCTTTCTTTCTGTTGTTCAACCGGTTTTTTCACTAAGGGATGGTTGTTTATGTATTGAACAAACTCGGATACGGTGTCGGAAATGTCCTTGGTGTTTTCCGCTTCAATGGTTAGTGTCAATTTGTCTGTTGTATCCTTTAAAACGTTCAACTCAATTTTAGTTATGGATTTATGAGTTTCTGGCAGAATAAATTCCATTTTTTCTTGATTAATTTTCCCAATGACACTGACTATTTCTTTTGGTGTTGGTGTTGGTATTTGTGTTAGTAATTGTTCCCTTGTTGCTGACATTTGTTCCGTTGCTACCAATCTTAAAATAATTTCCCCGCGGTAAATCTTCGGCATAAGAAAACTTATAACCCCGGCTGAAATTACAGAAACAGCGAATAAACCAATGATAAATTTTTTTCTTTTTACAATTACTTTCCAATAATCGTAAAGGTCAATCTCCTCTTCGTAAATTGGTGCATTCTGTTGATTCATAAAATTCTCCTCCTTCAGAGACACGGATTACACAGATTTTTAACCACAGATTACACTGATTAAAAGCCAGATTGCCACGGATTTATCTGCGTTAATCAGGATTTTTATCTGCGGTAATCTGCGTCTATAAACCAGTGGATTGTTTTTTTGAGTCCTTCGGTCAAAGAGACTTTTGGTGACCAATTTAAGTATTTTTTTGCTTTACTGATATCCGGGCGACGTACTTTAGGGTCGTCAACCGGTAAAGGTTTGTAAACAATTTTACTTTTACTTTTTGTGAGTTTACGAACTATTTTTGCTAATTCATTCAAGGAAATTTCATCTGGATTGCCTAAATTTACTGGTTCATTAATTTTTGAAAAAAGAAGTTTGTATATCCCTTCAACCATATCAGTAATATAACAAAAAGAACGTGTTTGCCTACCGTTACCATAAACAGTAATTGGTTTATCAGAAAGTGCTTGGGTAATAAAATTGGGTATTGCCCGTCCATCATCTTTACGCATGCGTGGACCGTAAGTATTGAAAATCCGTGCAATTCGCACTGGTATTTTATGATATCGGTGATAAGCCATGGTCATTGCTTCGGCAAAACGTTTTGCTTCATCATAAACACCACGCGGACCTACTGGATTAACATTACCCCAGTATGATTCCGGTTGCGGATTAACCTGCGGGTCACCATAAACTTCACTCGTTGAAGCAAGCATAAAAATTGCTTTTTTTTCCTTGGCTAAACCAAGTGCTTTATGTGTCCCCAAAGCACCAACTTTTAATGTCTGAATCGGATATTTAAGATAATCCATTGGACTGGCTGGCGAAGCAAAATGGAGCACAGCATCAATTTTACCCGGAATATGGATGTAATTGGTAACATCGTGTTTAATAAACTGAAATTTTTCATTGCCAAATAGATGTTCTATATTCTGGATATCACCAGTGATCAAATTGTCCATACAGATTACCCAGTGTCCTTTCTTAATTAAGTAATCACAGAGATGACTACCAATAAACCCCGCACCTCCTGTTATGAGAATTTTCATTTATCGTTCTCCTGCTTGAGTTCTGGTTTATAATGAAACCTTTGTGTTATTATATTTTCTGCAAGGAGGGGCGGGGTAAACCCCGCACCACCAGTTACTACAATCTTCATAGTTAATACGATTCAGACAGATAGAATTATCTCGTCTGAATCAGCTCTTTACCTCGTTTACATCGTCTTTCTATCGTCCGACTCCTTTGTAAATAAATCCTAATTTTTTCATTTCTTCCGGTTCATAAATATTTCTTCCATCAATAACGATTGGATGTTTTAAAAGTTCTCTTAACCGTTTTAAATCCAACTTTTTAAATTCATCCCATTCAGTGAGAATAACTAAACATTCGCTATTTTTTGCTACTGCGTATGAATCCATACAGAATTTTATATTTTTGAGAACTTTTTTTGCTTTCTCCATCGCCTGCGGATCATAAACTTTAATTTTTGCCCCCTGTTCCTGAAGCATTTTGATTATCTCAATTGCTGGCGAAAATCTTATGTCATCAGTATCCGGTTTGAAAGATAAACCAAGAATACCGATAGTTTTACCACCAATTATCCAGATTGTTTCTTCAATTTTCTTCAAAATATTCTTTTTTTGTTCTTCATTGATTTTTTTTACCACTTGCAGAAGTTCAAAATTGTAGCCGAGTTTATTAGAAATCCAGGAGAATGCCTCCAAATCCTTCGGTAAACAAAACCCACCAAAACCACAACCAGCGTTAAGAAACTCTTTACCAATACGCTTGTCTAAACCCATCCCTTCAGCAACCTTTTTTATATCCGCACCAACAAGTTCAGAAAAATTAGCCACTGCATTAATAAAAGAAATTTTCGTTGCCAAAAATGAATTTGAAGCATGCTTAATCAATTCGGCACTTTTAATATCTGTAACCAAAATTGGTGCTTTTATTCCAGCATAAAGTCCACGCATAATTTTTTCTGCTTTTTTCGTTTTTACTCCAATAACAATACGGTCAGGATGAAGAAAATCGGAAATTGCCTGCCCTTCACGCAAAAATTCGGGATTAGAAACAACATCAAATTCACAATCACTATGGTTATTCCGTTGAACCGTTGTTTCCACCCATTCACCGGTTTCTACTGGAACGGTTGACTTTTCGACAATCACTTTATATTCCCGCATATGCCAAGCAATCTCCTGGGCTACCTTCTCAATTGAAGATAAATCTGCCGAACCGTCTTCTCTCGGTGGTGTACCAACAGCAATAAAGATTATTTGAGATTGTTCTACACCTTCTTTGATACTCGTAGTAAAAAATAATCTTTTTGCTTTTGTATTTCTTTTTACAAGTTCTTTTAAACCCGGTTCATAAATTGGAATTCTTAATTTTTTTAAAAATGCAATTTTTTCTTTATCATTATCAACACTAATAACCCGATTACCTAACTCCGCTAAACAGGTACCAGTAACTAATCCTACATAACCACAACCAATCACACAAACTTTTTTCATCCTTTTCTCCTTTCCGGAGAAACGATTCAAACAAGATAACTACCAAGATTCAAACGGATAAAATCTTCTATCTGTCTGAATCAGTTTTGTTATCCGTCTGCATCGTCTTTTTGAAGTAGTCAACAGTCCTTTTCAGTCCTTCAAAAAAATCAACCTCAGCGGTAACTTTTAACTTTTCCTGCATCAAGGAAATATCCGCAAGTGTATGCCTGACATCACCCAGTCGGGGAGGTGTAAATGCTGGTTTAATATTCTTCTTCAGAATCTGATTTAAATACTTTACAATATCCAACACGGTATAGGCTTTACCAGAAGCAATATTCAAAACATCACCATTAAGGTCAGGAACTAAAGCCGCTTGAATTGTCGCTTTTACTACATTGTCAATATAAGTAAAATCACGCGATTGCAATCCATCACCGTGAACTGGTGGTGATGCATCTTTTAACATACAGTTGATAAATTTTGGAATCACTACTGCATATTGTGACTCAAGAGATTGTCTGGGACCAAAAACATTAAAATAACGCAAAGAAACAGTTCTTAAACCGTAAGCCCTGCTAAAAACTTGACAGTAATATTCTCCCGCTAACTTAGTTAATGCATAAGGTGAAATTGGTTGTGGCGAAAATTCCTCCTTCTCCGGCAAACGATTAGTCTCACCATAAACTGAACTGGAAGAAGCAAAGACTACCTTTTTGATTTTTTCTTCCCGCGCGGTGAATAAAATATTCAAAGTACCAGTTAGATTCACTTCGTGATAAGAAACTGGGTCTTCCATTGATTTCGGTACTGAACGTAAAGCCGCCTCATGAATTACATAATCTACATCCTTCATTGCTTGTTTTACTTTCTTCAAGTCGCGAATATCACCTTCGATAACTTCCAGTGATTGAGTGATTGGGTGATTAAGTGATTTAGTAAAGTCAAGATTTTCTCTTTTACCAGTAAAGAAATTGTCTAAAACCCGGACTTTTTCCCCACGTTTAACCAATTCTTCAACAATATGGCTACCAATGAACCCAGCCCCTCCTGTCACTAAGAAAGTGTTCATAGTTTCAATCTTCCACTACAAAGAATTATGAGATTCTTGAGGGGCTGGGTGAACCCCGCACCACCAGTCACTAAGTATACGCTCATAAAACACCTCCATGCTCAAATTGGTGCGGGGTAAACCCTGCCCCTCCGGTTACCAAAAAAACGCTCATAGAACCTCCAACAATTACAAATTAAGAATTGGAAATTAAGAATTCAGCATTCTTCATTCTCAATTCTCCATTTTGCTTTTAGTCTGAAAGGTATTCTTTCAGTGCTTCTTTCCAGTCACGCAAAGGTTTGAACCCCTGAGTCCGCCAATTATAATTGTCTAAAACTGAATATTTTGGTCTTTTTGCTGGACGGTTCAATTCCATTTGGTTGATTGGCAAAATTTTAAGGTGATCACCTCTTTTGTAACCAAAAAAATTTGCGATCTCTAAAGCCATCTGATAACGGGAAGCACTATCGGCATTCGTCAGATGATACAATCCGTAAAGATTCTTAGTAATTAATTCATTAATTGTTATCGCTAAATCTTTAGTATATGTTGGTGAACCAATTTGGTCAGCGACAATCTTTAATTCTGCGGATTTCGCGTCCCTCGACTTTGCTCGGGATGGTGAGTTGACCGAACCAGAATTTTCGCGGATTTTGCGAAGAATCTCGGTGACAAAATTTTTTTTTCTCTTCCCAAAGAGCCAAGCCGTACGAACTACATAAAATTTGTTCAACAAATGACAAACATAAAATTCGCCATTATACTTTGTTTTACCATAAATATTTATCGGATTAGGTAAATCATCTTCCCGATATGGTGTATCTTTCTCTCCAGCAAAAACATAATCGGTAGAGATATAAAGCATTACTGTATCAAAACGTTGACAGGCTAAAGCGACATTACGTGTGGCTAAAGTATTCACTAAATATGCTTTCTCTGGATTTAATTCACAAGCATCAACATCAGTTAATGCTGCGGTATGAATTACCAATTCCGGATTAACTTTGGTCATCACTTGATAAGTTGCTCCAGGGTCAGTTAAATCAACTTGTAACCATTTCTCCTTCTTCACAAAATCTGGACACTCACTTCTACCTAAACCGTAAAGTTCATTTTGCATAGACAATACTTGCCATAAGTCATATCCTAACATTCCCCCAGCACCAGTAATAATAATCTTCATTGTTAATACGATTCAAACAGATAACGACCACGATTCATACAGACAGAATTATCTCGTCCGAATCAGTTCTTTATCTCGTTTACATCGTCTCTCCATATTGTTTTTTATAGAATTCTTGGTATTCTTTTTGTTTCTCTTTAATTTTTTTCCACCAAGCGGGATTCGTTTTGTACCATTTGACCGTATCTTTTAAGGCTTTTTCAAAAGAATATATTGGTCGCCAGTTTAATTCTTTTTTTATTTTTGTGCAATCAAGTGAATACCGGCGGTCATGTCCGGGACGGTCAGAAATAAAAGTTATCAAGCGATTAAGTGATTGAGTGATTAAGCGATCCTCATCAGAAAGAATTTTGATTATTTCGTTTGTCAGTTCAAAATTGGTTAACTCATTACCACCACCAACATTATAAATTTCACCTTCTTTCCCTTGATGCAGGATTAAGTCAATTGCTCTACAATTATCTAAAACATATAACCAATCACGCACATTTTTTCCGTTGCCATAAAGCGGTAAAGGTTTATTTTCTAAAGCATTAGTTATAAAAAGTGGAATAATTTTCTCCGGATGTTGATAAGGACCAAAATTATTTGATGAACGCACAATTACTACTGGCAAATGATAAGTCGTAAAATAAGAAAGTACCAAAAGGTCAGCACTGGCTTTAGAAGCGGCATAAGGACTATTTGATTTAAGCGGACTTTCTTCGCTAAAAGAACCATCCTCAATACTTCCATAAACTTCATCCGTAGAAATCTGGACATATTTTTTTATCTTAAATTTTGAAGCGATTGTCTCTTTTGTTACTTCTAACAAAACATAAGTTCCGTAGACATCAGTTTTAATAAAACTTTCCGGACCAAGTATTGAACGGTCAACATGCGTGTTATGAACAACAATGTTTCCTACTCCACAGGCAAAATTTTCAAGAGTAGCAACTGAAATATCATATACATAATTATTGTAATTTATTTCTTTGTATTTTTTGGATAGTAAAGAGATGGTAAAATCACCACCAATTCTGAAGGTATAGGCACCAAATCTTTCGTCGGTTGAAACAGAATAATTGTATTTTAATAATGTCAACAGTAAACTAAATCCCACAGCTAATTTTTGAGATGTTGTTGTATATCGCAAAGTGTTATAACTTTTATTCTTGATAATCTCGCCATTGCCAAAGACCATCGTTTTAAAAAACTTTTCTTGAAATTCTGGTTTTAACTGGAAAACAAACGAAGGAATGCATTTGTTATGAGAACCAAATCCAGCTTCTTTTCTTACAAAATTAAACAATGATTTATTTGAAACTATCAGCTGAAACAATCCATCTTTTGTTTTTGTGATACTTGGATTAAAACCAAGTAATTCCAAGTCACATTTTAATTTTAAAATCCATTTTCTATCTTTGTTTGAAATACCAAAGTGATAAGACCCATTTTTCTTATTAAAAGATGTCCATCCTTCTGTAATATAAGCAGCGAAGATTCTTAATAACGCAAATAACTGTTCCCCGTGAAAATTAAGATACTTATTTTTCTTGGAAATATGATTTATATTTCTTAAACCAAGCAATTCGGGATTCCCTGTAGGCGTAGTCAAATTAAAATCAGAATCATAAATTGAGTGATTCGGTGTAACCTCAATTTCACCCCATTTTTGTGAAAGTTTAATCAATTTTCCTTTATATCTATGTCTGCTTATTTGATTTATTGGCATCCAATAACCTATTCCACCTTTATAAGAAAGTGCTTTATAATTTGTATTATTTAAATTTATTACTTCTACTTTACCCTGTTTGATAATTTTGTTTCTTTTGTCTTTACTTAATTTATTGAACAATTCCTCTAAAGTTACTATTTTGATTTTACCCATACACCAAACAGACAAGTAAGTGTTATTAGAAACACTTTCCGCAGCAAAGTTCACTATGCAATCAGCATTTTTGGCTAATTTATTTACAATTTTTTCATCACAAATATCACCTTTAACAAATTGATAGTTTTTATTTTTCTCAATATCTTTTAAATTTTCTAAGTTTCCTGCATAGGTTAATTTATCCAGATTAACAATTTTATAGTCCAGATATTTATTCAAAATATAACGGATAAAATTTGAACCGATAAACCCAGCCCCTCCGGTAACCAAAATCCTCATTTATTATTCTCCTGTTTTTATCTTTGATTTAAAATATAATCCCTGTGCTACATTTCCAATAAAGAGGGGCTGGGTAAACCCTGCCCCCCCCAGTTATTAGTAACTTCATAGATTTAGATTGAGATTTATACCTCACCAAAATTCACCACCCCTGACGATTTTTCCAAGGTCGGTAAGGAACTTCCTCAGAATCCAAAGGTAACCGATACTCATCAGGCTTTGCACGATTGTAAACTTCAGTTGGAAGATTAAGGATTAAACATTCTTCTTCATCGAGACATTCAAACCCGTGCACAACGCCTCTCGGGATAACCAAAAGTTGCAGTTTTTGCTCTTCAAGAAAATATTCGGCAATCTCTCTGTAACTGGGAGACTTTTCCCGGCGGTCATAAAGGACAATTTTTACTCTCCCTTTGATTACACAAAAAAAATCGTCCTGTTTAAGATGATAATGCCATCCTTTCACCCAGCCTGGTTTACAACTTGTTACATAGGCTTGCCCAAATTTTTTAAAAATTTTTTCATCCGAGCGCAAAATCTCAAAAAGTGCGCCCCGTTCATCCCGGTGAATAACTAAATCTTTTAAAATTACCCCTTCAATCATCTTCCATAAATAATGATTCAGGCAGATTTAAGCAGATTCAAACAGATAGGTTTTTATCTTGTATGAATCAGTTAACTATCTGTCTGCCCCGTAAAGATTTTCATCTACGGGGTCTGCATCGTTTTTTAAAGGACTTCAAGACGACTGGAATCGCCAACCATAATTCGGTAAGCAGCTGGTTTTTTATCATTTTTAATTATTTCCACATTTTGTCCAATTAAACTATCAGTTATTCGGGCAATATTGAATATTTTTGAATTCTCTAAAATAATTGAATGTTCAATTTCACTTGCTTGAATTTCTACATTGAAATATACAGAAGTGAAAGGACCAATATAGGAGTCTATAATTTTACTATTCTCCCCAATGATTACCGGACCACGGATTTTGGAATTAATTATTTTTACTCCTTTAGCAACAGAAACTTTACCTTCAATTTTTGATTTTGCATCTATCTCACCCTCAATTTTGAGGTAATTACCTCTTGGTTCTAAAGATTCAAGAACTAACCGATTTGCTTCTAAAATATCCTCAAGTTTACCGGTATCTTTCCACCAACCGGTGACAACTTCTGCTTGGACATTCAAACCTTTATCAATTAAATATTGGATTGCATCAGTAATTTCTAATTCATTCCGCCAAGAGGGTTTAATATTTTCTACCGCTTCAAAAATGTTTTTATCAAACATATAAACACCAACTAAGGCTAAATCACTGGGTGGCACTTTCGGTTTTTCCACTAATCTCACCACTCTTTCATTTTTTAATTCCGCAACACCAAACTGTTGGGGTTCAGAAACATGAGCGAGAAGAATTTGTGCATTGGGTTTTTTCTGGATAAATTTTTTTACTAACTCAGTAATCCCTTCACGAATAAGATTATCACCTAAATACATCACAAAAGGTTCATCTTGAAGAAAATTTTTGGCAATTTTTACCGCATGGGCTAATCCTAAAGGCTCATCCTGGTCAATATAAGTTATTTTTGCTCCCCATTTTTTACCATCTCCACAAGCAGTAATTATTTCTTTTTTTGTTTCACCGATAACGATTCCAATGTCTTTAATTCCCACATTTACAATATCTTCAATAACATAAAAAAGAATTGGTTTGTTTGCGATTGGAATAAGTTGCTTAGCAAAAGTATGCGTAATTGGACGTAACCGTGTCCCTTTACCACCACTAAGAATTAAAGCTTTCAATAAAAAAACCTCCGAAAGTTAAGATTGAGATTAAGACAGGGAGTAAAGTTTTACACCTAAGAATTAAGTTAATGACAAATTATAATGAATAATTGGGTAAAATGTCAAATCTTACTTACTTGCTTGTTTTCCTCCTCAATTTCAATCTAAGTCTCAATTTTAGTGATTTTCATCGCCAGGGATACCATTCTGCTTCTTGTTTTCGTAAATAGAGCGATTCCCTTGCTTCACCAGCAATTTTCAAATCTAAAGAAAACCAAAATTCCTTAACTTGGGAACGGTCACGATAATAAAGATTTAATACCCAGCAATGCAAGTCACGAGTTAGAGAAATTTCTTTCTCAAAATAAGGGCTCACACCGTGAGAAAAATCTTGTCGTCCAGTAAATTCTATCTTCCAAGATTTTGTTGGTGCGTAAGCAAAACCGCTACGCAAATAATATTTATCTGGGGCAGAATAAGTAAATCCCACTAATAAATATTCCTTTCGCAATTTACCTAAAGTAAATTCAATTTGCCAAGAAAGAATTTCTTGCTTTTCTAAACTGTAAATATTCGCTAAGTAAGTGGCAATATTTTCTTTCGGATAATAGGTTAACTGGTTTACAAAATCGTTTTTCTTTTTTGTAATAAAATTGTAGCCACCGGTCGCTCGCCAATCCATTCTTCTGGTAGGTTGCCACTGGCTAAGAAATGATAATTGTTTAGTTCCTGCTGATTTTCCAAATTCAGCTGCATAATCGTATCCAAAATCAAAGGAAAATAAATCTACTGGTCGGTAACGCAAATTTGTCTTTGTTTGATAGTATTGACGCAAAAGATTTCTTGGGTCGGTTTTGTTAGTAATACTTAAAGTAATTTGAGGAATTAGAACTAATGTTCTACTCAAATTGAATCGGTTAGTAACGCTGAGACTATCTTCTGTTTCTAACTGATAAAAACCTTTTGTGCGAGTGTAATGATTACTTAAGTCAAAAGAAAAATTGTAGAACAACAATGGTAATAATTTTGATTTAACTGGTTGAGTGAAAAGAGTAAAACGTGGAACATAAGTTTCTGTACTGCGGAAATGGTCAAAATCCCAACAACTATAATCTTGAATAATCATATGGAAAGTAAAATTCTTTTCCGAATAGGTAAGATTAAGATATGATTTAATTTCCCTATTAAGTCTTTGCCAATCTTCACGAAAATAGAGATTACTAAAATTATAGTCATTGAGCAGATTGAGATTAGTCGTGAGTGTAAAATTCTGCGTTAATTGAGACCAATGTATATAACGCAAATTCCAGCGCTCACGAGAAGTATCTTTTTCTTTAATCCGATAAGCAAAAACAGTACCCCTTATATTGTTTGGGAGATTGTAATTATATTCTCCACCGGTTCCCCACCCTTTCTTTTCCAAATAGTCAAGATAAACTTTAGCATAAGTATTTTTGCTTACCGGATAACCAATTTTATTTCGTAAATAAAAACCTTCACTTTCACTATAACCGGGATAGATTTCAACACTCATCCTTCGTTCTTTTAATGAACGCCAGTAAAAAGGTAAATAAAATAAAGGTATCCCGTGCACATAAAAAAGAACATCCCGGATAGATAAACGATCCTCAAGAATAAGGTCAATTTTTCGTGCTTTAAAGAAATAATGTGGAGATGAAAGTTCACAGGTTGTCAGTAACGAACCGGAAGAAATAAACTTTTTTTCACCGGTTTTTTCAATCCTTTTTGCGCTTAGATACCAGGGTGCAAAAATCAATTTTCCTTCAAGAAAATTAGCCACTTTATTTTCAGTATTGTAGTTTATAACTGAAGCCGTAATTTTTTTCCCCTTTTCTACAAATACCACATTACCCTGAGCGGTTATTTTTTTTTCTTTAACCATAACTTTTTCTGCTTTAAGTTCAGCCTGGTCACAGAAGATACTCACATTTCCTGAAAGATCAAGCCTATTTTCTTCAGTTTGATACTCCCCGCGGTCAGCTCGGAAATCTAATTTTTTTTCTTCACCCCGTAAAAGATTCAACTCTACGGGGTCACTATAAAAAGAGGTAATCACCTCAGAGGTAATCACCTCAAAAGTTAAAGAAGAAATTAAAAAAAAACTAATGGTTACCCTTGGCCAGTAGCGCAACACCGAGAACTCCTAAATCTTTTTTTACAATAACTATTCTTACTTTCTTAAGTGGTTCAGGAAATGCTCTTTTTTTTAATGTCCTTTTCAGTTCCCCAAGAAAAAAATTTGCGGCTTTACTTATCCCACCACTAAGAACAACCATTTCTGGGTTAAGCAGGTTGATTACCCCAGCAAGAGTTATTCCTAAATTTTTTCCCACTTCTTTCCAGATATTCTTTGCTAAACAGTCATTTTTACTTGCTGCTTGGGTAATTATTTCCGGGGTAATTTTTTTCAAGTCACCCTTCACTAATTGTAAAATTATACCCTTTCTCTTCCTCATAATTCCTTTTTTTGCCATTTCTATAAGATTATTTGCACCAACATACCTTTCAATACATCCATAATTGCCACAGTTGCAACGTAACCCTTGAGGATACAAAGTTATGTGTCCTACTTCGCCTGCTGTACCGCTTGCTCCACGGTAAAGTTGACCATTGATAATTATCCCTCCTCCTAAACCTGTTCCTAAAGTAAGACAAATTAAATTTTTTATTTTTTCTTCACCAGTTAAAAGATAAACACCCCAAGCAGCAGCGTTAGTATCGTTCTCTAAAATTATGTTCAATTTTGGAAAATATCTTTTTATCTCTTTGACTATTTTTACATTTTTCCAACCCAAATTTGGCGAAAAGTAAATTATCCCTTTTTTTTGATTCACCAGCCCAGCAACGGAAATACCAACATTTTTAGTTGAATTTTTAATCAAATATCTTATTTGAAGAACAATTTCTTCAATCGCTTTTTCTGGCTCTTTTGGGGTAGGAATAATTTTTTCGCGTAATCTCTTTCCCCACCGGTCAATTAAAAGAAAACGCAGATTAGTTCCCCCCAAATCTATGCCAAGATAAGTTGCTTCTTTCTTTTCCATTGAAGAATTATCTTTTTTGCTTCACCGACAGTATAAAGTGAGCCGGTAACTAAAAGAAGTGTATCTTTATTATTAACCTTACTAAAAGCAAAATTTAATGCTTCTTTAACCGTTGGTTTAAGAAAAATTTTTTCTTTCCTTAAATATGGTTCTAACTGGGGAAATAAAACCTCTGGTTCAGCAGCACGATAATAAGTGGGCTTAGTAAGAAGCGCTTCATCAATTACTGGACAAATTTCTTTCATCATTTGAGAAATATTTTTATCCGCTAAAATTCCTAAAATAGCAAATATTTTTTTTCCTTTTAGGCAAGTGAGATTTTCCTTAAGAGTTCTTATTCCGGCAGGATTATGTGCGCCATCTAACAAAACAGTGATGAGCGATGGGTATCGTCTCTCCAGCGACCTACCGATGCCTGCACCTGCCTGCACCTGTGAAGCCTGCACAGGTATCGCAGGCACAGGTGTGACGCCTGCACAGGTGAGACACGGATGGATGATGAGTTTACAAATCTCAAAGCGACCTGGCCAGGAAGTGTTTTCTAAACCTTCACGAATTGCTTGTTCGGAAATAAAAATATTATTTAGACGCAAAATCTCAATTGTTGCTAAAGCAAGTGCTGCATTTTCAATTTGATATTCTCCCAAAAGTTTTATCTTTAAATTTTCGTAATTTTGGAAAATCCCTTGGTAATTTAAAACTTGAAATTTGTGCTTCATCGGTTTTGCTGCTGAATATTTGACCAAGAAATCTTCTCCTAAAAAAAATAAACGGTTCTTTCTTTGGGCACAAATTTTTTTAAATAAGGAAAGAACATTTTTTTGTTTTACTCCGGTAACCGTAAAACTATTTTTCTTGATAATTCCCGCCTTCTCATAGGCAATTTTTGTCAGCGTTTTCCCTAAATATTGAGTATGTTCATAATCAATATTGGTAATTACGGAAACTAAAGGTTTAGGAATTACATTAGTGGCATCAAAACGACCACCCATTCCTACTTCAAGAATAAGAAAGTCTATCCTCTTTATAAAAAAATACTGAAAAGCCAGTGCAGTAAGAAATTCAAAGTAGGTCAATTTAGTAAAAAGTGAAGGACTAATTTCAGAGAGTTTTTTGAAAAGAAATAAAAAATCTTTTTTAGAAATAGGTTGACTATTAATCTGGACTCGTTCCCGAATATCAAGCAGATGTGGTGAAGTATAAAGTCCCACCTGATACCCAGCGAATTCTAAAATTTTCGCAATAAAGGCAGCAGTTGAACCTTTACCATTAGTACCCGTGATATGAATAACTTGCAAATTTCTTTCCGGATATCCTAATTTTTTAAGAAATTTAGCAATCCGTTCTAAACCAAAAAGAAAACCAAAATGTTCACGTTTTTCTAACTCTTTGACTACTTCTTGATAATTCACCCCCTTAGAAATTTTAAAAGTTCGTAGACCTGTTCTATATTGTTTTGGATTGACTATAAACATTCTGGAATTCCCAACGGGGGGCACCTGTTTAAAAAAAACTGAGAATACAAATTAATGTTTTTTTTGCTTCTTTACGCTCAACAATTAGATCAATCATCCCATGTTTGAGCAAAAATTCTGCCTGCTGGAATCCCTCCGGTAAAGGTTGACGAATAGTTTGTTCAATTACCCGTGGACCAGCAAAACCAATCAATGCTTTCGGTTCAGCAAGAATAATATCACCAAGGAAAGCAAATGATGCCGAGACGCCACCTGTTGTCGGATCGGTAAGAATAGAAATAAAAGGTAAACCTTTTTTACCAAATTTGGCTAAAGCGGTCGCGGTCTTGCCCATCTGCATTAAAGAAAACATTCCTTCTTGCATTCGTGCACCACCCGAAGCCGAAATAACAATTAAAGGTAACTTTTTCTTTGTCGCTTTTTCAACTGCCCGAGTAATCTTTTCCCCGACTACACTACCCATACTGCCACCGAGAAATTCAAAATCAAGAATACCAATTACTACCCGATATTCACCAATAAATCCTTCCCCGGTGACCACCGCTTCTTTTAAACCAGTTTTTTTCTGGTCTTCAGCAATTTTATCTAAGTAACTCTGGTTAGTCGTAAAAGATAGAGGGTCAGCGGAAAAGAGATTCTTATCATATTCACGAAAACTTTTTGGTTCTAAAAGATAAGCAATTCGTTCCCGCGCACTGAGACGAAAATAGTAACCACATTTAGGACAAACTTTAAAATTTTCTTCTAATTCTTTGTTATAAATAATTTCTTCACAATTCTTGCATTTTGTCCATAATCCTTCTGTCTTATTCTTAGCAGTTGAATTTTTTTTCATTTTTTTAGGCATAAGTTTTTCTCCTAATTACTCAAATTTTTTTTCAGATTGAAAATAAATTTCTTCATCTTTAGTAATGGATTTCGGTATTTGAGGTAATCACCTCTACGGATAATTTCAATTATTGCACTACCAACGACAATACCATCTACTAAATTTTTCACTTCATCAACTTGTCTCACCGTGGAAATACCAAAACCCAAGGCTAAAGGTTTATTGGTATAACTTCGTACCTTCCCCAGAAAAGGCTTTAATCCGGGAGATAATCTATCTCTTGCTCCGGTAACACCAGTTAAGGAAACTACATAAACGAATCCTTGACTTTCTTGAGTAATAATTTTAATCCGTTCTTCACTGGAAGTAGGAGCAAGAAGATAAATCAAATCTATCGTTCTTGGTAACTTTCTTCCCTCTTCAGGTAATAAATCAGGAATAATTACGCCATCAAAACCATTTTTTTTTGCTACCTGAAAAAAATTGTTATATTGATATATTGGATTATAATAACTCATTAACACTAAAGGAAGATTACTCTTTTTTCGTATTCGTTTGACAAGTTTAAAAATTTTTTCCAAATTTGTTCCTTGATTTAAAGAAACTAAAGAAGAATATTGGATTGTTGGACCATCAGCAATCGGGTCAGAAAAAGGTACACCCAGTTCAACAATATCTACACCCCATTCTTCTAAGGAATAAACCAATTTTTCCGTCATTAAAAGATTAGGATAACCAGCAGTAAGGAAAACAATTAATGCTTTCTTTTTTTCTTTTCTTAATTCTTGAAATTTCTCATTAATTCTGTTCATTTATTTTTTGAACTTTACACTTTACCCCGTTAGAAACCTTACTCCGTAAAGGCAGAGTAAAAGTTTTATCTGGTTTGCTGAGTTTATTGCTGATATTTCTAACGGGTTTTACACTTTCTCACTATCTCCATATCCTTATCCCCGCGTCCGGAAAGACACACTACTACAATCTGAGGTAAATACTTCTTATCCTTTTTCAATTTCGGCAAAAAATTCTTTAAATAAGCAAGTGCATGTGCTGGTTCCAGTGCAGGGATAATCCCCTCGGTCTCAGAAAGTAAACGGAAACCATCAATTGCTTCTTTATCTGTCACCGAAACATATTGGGCACGACCAATATGTTTGTAATAAGCATGTTCCGGTCCAACTCCCGGATAATCCAAACCCGGAGCAATAGAATGTGTTGGTGCAATCTGTCCATTTTTATTTTGAAGAATATAACTTTTTGTTCCGTGCAAAATACCAATTTTACCTTTGACTAAACTCGCTGAATGTTGGTTTGAATTTAAACCTTTTCCTGCCGCTTCTACACCAATAAAATTTACTTCTCGGTTATTAAAAAAAGGAGAAAATAAACCAATCGCATTAGAACCACCACCAACACAAGCAATTAAATAGTCCGGTAAGCGCTTTTCGCTTCCCAGTATCTGGCGTTTAGTCTCCTGACCGATTACCATCTGAAAATCACGCACAATCAATGGATAAGGATGCGGACCGACACAGGAACCAAGCAAATAATAAGTATTCCGCACATTGGTTACCCAATCGCGTAAGGACTCATTAATCGCATCCTTCAAAGTTTTACTTCCCGAATTTACTGGTTTAACCTTTGCCCCTAAAAGATTCATCCGGAAAACATTAAGTGCTTGTCTCTGAACATCCAGTTCACCCATATAAATATCACAAGCAAACCCAAAAAGTGCCGCGGTTGTCGCAGTTGCTACACCATGCTGTCCCGCACCCGTCTCAGCAATAATCCTTTTTTTCTTTAAATATCTCGCTAATAACGCTTGCCCAAGAGTATTATTTATCTTATGTGCACCAGTATGACATAAATCTTCCCTTTTTAAATATACTTTTATTCCACCAAAAAATTCACTTAAGTTTTTTGCATAGTATAATGGTGTCGGACGACCAGCATATTTTTCTAAGTAAAACTTAAGTTCTTGCCAGAACTTTCGTTCTTTTCTTACTTGGTTATATACCTGCTCTAATTCATCTAAAGCGTAAACTAAAGTTTCGGGAACAAATCTTCCCCCAAATTTACCAAAATAACCCTTTCGGTCAGGCAGTTCCATAATTTTTAAAAGAGTAACATCCGTAAACCAGCAAATAATAATAAAATAGCAAATATCTTTTTCAAAAGAAAATTGGGAATAAGATGGGCTAAACTTGCTCCCAGAAAGCCACCAAAGAAAAAACCGATACAAACAAAAATTGCTACCGGTAAATTAACATTTCCAGAATAATAATATTTTAATGCAGCCAATAAACCAATCGGTGGAATCATAATTGCTAATGATGTTCCCTGTACCTGATGCTGCGTCATTCCTAAAAGAAAAACAAATGCCGGAATAAGAATTGTCCCTCCACCAATACCAAAAAAACCACTAAATATTCCGGTCAGTATTCCCAAAAGAAGAAATAAGAGTATCTTCATCATTTTCTACTCCTTTTTTCAAATTCTTATACTTCTTACCGTATGAATAAAATTTCTCATCTTCTCATAATCTTTACGCCGCGGAAGTCGCTCTACACCACTGGCAACATCTACCGCATAAGGACGTACTTTAATTATTGCTTCTTGCACATTCTCCGGATTCAATCCACCAGCAAGAAAGATTGGTTTTGGGTTACCCATGGAGGTGGCAACTTCCTCTTTCACTTTCACCGCTAAATCCCAATTAAAAACTTCCCCGCTTCCTCCCTCTATACCCAGGACATAAGTATCCAACAAAAAATAATCCACTTTGTCTAAATACTGTGGAATTATTTCTAAACTTTTTTCATTTTCTATTCTAAATGCCTTAATAACCTGTAACCTGTAACTTGTAACTTGTAACTTAAGATTCTCACAGTATTCCGGCGTTTCTTCACCATGTAACTGAACCAACTTAAGATTACATTTCTTTACAATTTTAAGGACAGTCTTTATTTCTTCATTAACAAAGACACCTACCGCCAAAACAAAAGATGGTAGTTTACTAATAATTTTTTTTGCTAATTCTACTGAAATTTTGCGTGAACTACCTTTGAGGTGATCACCTCTATAAAAGTTAAACCCTAAATAGTCAGCACCAAGATTTGTTGCCCAAAGTGCATCTTTCTCATTAGTGATTCCACAGATTTTAACTTTTACCATAAGAATTTGGTCCTTTTAGGGTGAACTCTCAAGGTAAACCTTTTAATTTTACTAAAATTTATCAAAAAATGCAATTTAGTGGAAAGAATTTATCTGTAAATGTTTCTAAAACTTTAAAGTAAAGGAAATACGGTGGGTATTGCCGAGGTCAGCGTAGGGAAGGAAAGAGTAGTCAATTTGGTAAGACCTGTCTCGCCGACAGGCGGGGGTGATTACCTTAGAGGCAATTACCTTAGTGAGTTTTAAACCTAAACCGAAACCGAATTTAGTTAGTTGGTTATTGTCGGAGACCCCGCATTTGCGGTGGGTTGACAGTTCATTGGAATTTGAGATACTGTATCTTCCACGGAGAGCAATTGTATTGAGTAGCCAGTATTCGCTGCCGAAACCAAATTCAGTTCTTTTCACCCCCGCATTTGCGGGGGGATCTCCGATTTCAAAGATTTGATGCGTAACATTTAATCCTATCACCGCTTTAGCGGGATCTCCGAAATTACAAATGCCAAGAATTTTATAGGCTAAGCCAAAAGATAAGGTTAAAGGCAAACTATACCCTTCCTTGATGAATTTCATCTTCGGACCAAGATTTTGAATCGTAAAACCAAGAGATAACGGCAGTTTATAAGTTGATAAGTGTGCCAATATCAAAAGCAAAACCGTTAGCGGTTTCTTTTTCAATTGCCTGATGAATTATCTTCAGGTTTACTCCAATTGATATTTTTTGGTTAATAAATCATTGCTCCAGATATCGTCCCACCACACTAGCGCCTTTGTGGTGGGATTGTTCAATCATCTTCCATTTTATATTTTCGGCAGATGTTTCAGTGCTTCTTTAACTTTTTCGGCTGGATATTCGTAGTCCTTAAGTTTACCGGAGAAATGATCATCGTAAGCTTGCATATCAAAATGTCCGTGTCCACTGAAATTGAAAAGGATAACCTTCTTTTCACCGGTTTTTTTACATTTTAATGCTTCGTCAATTACACATTTTATCCCGTGTGCAGTCTCCGGAGCGGGCAAAATACCTTCACTGCGGGCGAACATTACTGCCGCTTCAAAAACCGGAATTTGTGGATAGGCAACTGCTTCAACAATTTTTTCATCATAGAGGAGACAGACCAACGGTGCATCACCATGATAACGCAGTCCACCAGCATGAATTTTTTCCGGAACAAAAGTATGTCCAAGAGTATACATTTTTAATAAGGGAGTCAGTCCAACCGTGTCACCGAAATCGTAAGTATAAATTCCTTTAGTTAAAGTTGGGCAAGCAGTAGGTTCAACCGCAATCGCCCTTAAGTTTGGTTTTTTTCCTTGTAATTTATCCATTAAGAAAGGAAAACTTATACCCGCAAAATTGCTTCCCCCACCGATACAACTAATGACAATATCCGGATATTCATCAATCTTTTCTAACTGTTTTTTTGCCTCTAAACCAACAATCGTCTGATGGAGAAGCACATAGTTCAGAACCGAACCTAAAGAGTATTTTGTATCCTCATGAGTAGCGGCATCTTCTACGGCTTCAGAGATAGCAATCCCTAAACTACCGGGTGAATCGGGTGTCTCGGCTAAAATTTTTTTACCCGCATTAGTTTTGTTCGTCGGGCTGGGATAAACTTCTGCACCCCAGGAATGCATCAACGATTTCCGGTAGGGTTTCTGCTCATAACTGACTCTTACCATATAAACTGTACATTTAAGACCGAAAAGATTGCAACCGAAGGCTAAAGCACTACCCCATTGCCCGGCACCGGTTTCGGTAGTTAAACGTTTTACTCCTTCTTTTTTATTGTAATATGCCTGGGCAACCGCGGTATTTGGTTTATGACTACCCGGTGGACTAACACTTTCATTTTTGTAATAAATCCTTGCTGGTGTATCAAGCAATTTTTCTAACCGAGAAGCACGCTGTAACGAAGTCGGACGCCAGAGTTTATAAATTTCTAAAACTTCATCTGGTATCTCTATCCATCTTCCCTGACTTACTTCTTGCATAATTAAACCCATTGGAAAAATTGGTGCTAAATCTTGCGGTCCGATCGGTTTTTTTGTCCCTGGATGAATTGGGGGGTCTAAAGGTTGTGGTAAATCTGCCTGAATGTTATACCAACTGGTCGGCATTTCTTTTTCACTGAGAGTTACTTTTACTTCGCTCACTTTTCTTTTCCTCCTTTTTTAGTTTTTAACTCCTAACTTTCTAACTCATAACCCCAATTTTTTTACTGTTTCTTTTATATTTTTACTGCGTATTAAAGTTTCACCGATAAGCACTGCATTTACACCGGCATTTTTTAGCAATTCTACATCTTCTTTTGTTTTTATTCCACTTTCAGAAACTACAATTTTGTCTTTGGAAATTTTCTTTCTCAATTGCAAAGTGATGTTCAAATCAACATTTAAATCTCTAAGATTACGATTATTTATCCCGATAATTTTTGCTGAAGTATTCAAAACTCTATTCAATTCTTCTTCATTATGTACCTCAACTAAAACATCCATTCCTAAGGAATGGCCTAAACAGATGAATTCTTCAATTTCTCTTTCAGTTAAAATTGATGCAATAAGTAAGAAAGCATCCGCACCAAAATAACGACTTTCGTAAACCTGGTAAGAATCAAAAATAAAATCTTTACGCAAAACCGGCAAGTTGACAATTTTCCTAACTTCTTCTAAGTAGGTAACTTCGCCTAAGAAACATTTCTCTTCAGTAAGCACAGATATGGCAACCGCACCAGCATCTTGATAATCTCGTGCAATGCGTTCAAGAGCAAAATTGGTCACTAACTTACCAGCACTGGGTGAAGCTTTTTTAATTTCAGCAATAAGATGAAGTTTTTTCTCAGGTAAGGAAATTGCTTGGAGAAAATTCCGTGTTGGTGGAAGATTTCCTAATCTTTTTTTGAGTTGTTCAACGGACAGTTTATTTTTTTGTTCTTCTAAACTTTTCTTTTTTGCGGTAAGAATTTTTTCTAAAATATTCATAGAGGTCAGTAAAATATTTTATTCTACATGCTTGTTCAAGAGAAGAGACAATAAGATATGCTTCAGTAAGATTTCTTCCAACTACAAATGTCCCATGCCCTTGCACAACTACCGCTTTGAGGTGATTACCTCCCTGTTTTCTTAGTGCTTGCGCACATTTATTTGCCAGTTCATTTGTGCCTGGTTCACCAGTGATAATTGGTATTTCTTTCAAAAAATATTTAGATTCACAATCTTCAAGAATAAGCATATTATCCTCACAAATCATTGATTGGATAATCGCAAAAGGTGAATGGGTATGAATAATCGCTGAAACTGGCAAGGTTTGATAAATTTTTTGATGGACGACAGTTTCTGCTGATGCCCGGTTAACGGGTGCCGAAGCCAGTTTCTCCGGTGTTTCATTCAAATCTACTTCTACAATCGCATTTCTCTCTAATTCATCCAGTAAACTACCTCTTGCCGTAATCAAAATTTTCTTCCCTTTGCGGATACTAATATTCCCAAAATGTGCACTGGCGAGCCCATAACGGACTAATTTTTCACCAATTTTACTAATTTCCTGCCACATCTTTCACAAAAGTGAACCTGATTACGCAGATTAAAATCCAGATTATACCGTAAAGGTGCGTGGCGTAAAGCCACGAGGTGGCCACGCCACTTTTCGTGGCACCCACGGTACTTTACGCACAGATAAAACCAATTTGTTAATCGGTGTAATCATCCTTTAGTTAATTCTTTCAATTGGTTAAGTTTATCTAATGCTTTCCCAGAATCAATTGAATTTTCAGCAATACTTAGTGCTTCCTGAAAATCTCTTACCAGAATACCACCTTTCCGACGACTGCCTTTTTTCCTTTGGGCAAGTAAAGCAAGATAGATTACTGCTCCGGCATTAAGCAAGATAATATCCTGATAATGATTTTTTTTACCCTCTAAGACATTCAAAAGAATTTTCTTATTCTCTTCCGGAGTGTATCCAGAAATCATTTTTGAAGGAATACGAGTGAAACCAAGAGCTTCTGGTTTTATCACAAAAGTATTCACTTGCCCATTAGCAACTTGAGCGATGAATGTTTCCCCGCTTAGTGTAATTTCATCTAAGCCGTCACCATAAACAACAAAAGCAGATTTTGTACCTAATTTCGCTAAAACCCAGGATAAGGACTCAACTAACTTTTTCTCATATACACCAAGTAACTGCACATTTGCCCCTGCAGGATTAGTTAAAGGACCTAAAATATTAAATACCGTCCGTATGCCAAGTTCTCTTCGTGCCGGCATAACATACTTCATTGCTGGATGAAGCAACGGTGCAAAAAGGAAAGCAATACCAATTTCATTCAAACAGCGTTCCATTATTTCTGGCGAACAGTCAATTTTTACACCTAAGCTTTCTAAAAGGTCAGCACTACCACATTTTGATGAGACGGAACGGTTACCATGTTTTGCTACCGTGAACCCAGCACCGGCAACTACGAAAGCAGTTGCCGTGGAGACATTAAAAGTAAATTTCCCGTCACCACCGGTGCCACAGGTATCAATAATTATTTCTGATTTACAGTTAATTTTTCTTACTTTTTCCCGCATTACTTGGGCAAAACCATAAATTTCGTCTACAGTTTCTCCTTTCATCCGTAAAGCAGTCAAAAAAGAAGCAATCAATGGGTCACTTACTTGCCCGGACATAATTTCATCCATTACTTTTTTTGCTTCTTCAACAGTTAAATTTTCTCGTTCAACCAGTTTTTGTATTGCTTCCTTAATCATTTTTTATTTAAAACGATTACCGCGATTTTAGAAGGCGATTACAGAGATTAAGTCTAAAATCATAATCACCGTAATCGTATTTTATTAATCACTGGAATTATTTTTTGTATTTTCAATAATTGCTTCTTCAATTAGCATTATCGGAATACCTTCACGAATTGGATACATTCGTTTGCACTTTACACAAACAAGATATTCCTGCTCTTCTTTCTTTTTCAGTTTTACTTCCGTCTTACACAAAGGACAAGCAAGTATCTCTAAAAGTTTTTCATCAATCATTTTTTCTCCTTTAAGTGAAGAAAAATTTGTAACAATTTTTTACCTTCAATAGTAAGAATCGATTCGGGGTGAAATTGCACACCCTCAACTATTGCCTTTTGCCTTCTGCCTACTGCCTGTTGTTTAAGACGAAGCCCCATTATTTCTCCTTCTTTTGTCCAGGCAGAAATTTCTAAACATTTAGGTAAAGATTTTCTCTCTACAATTAACGAATGGTACCTTGTTGCTTCAAAAGGATTAGGTAAATCTTGAAAAATCGTTTTTCCATCATGATAAATCAAAGAAGTTTTGCCGTGTAATAACCTCGTTGCCTGCACAATTTTTCCACCGAATGCTTCACCGATACATTGATGTCCTAAACAGACTCCTAAGATTGGAATTTCCCCTGCAAATTTACGAATTACTTCTAAGGAAATACCAGCATCCTTCGGTGCACCTGGTCCGGGTGAAATTATGATATATTCTGGTTTTAAGGAAGCAATTTTGTCAACTGTAATTCGGTCATTACGATAAACAATAATTTTGAGGTGTTCACCTCCAGGAGCAAGTGCTCCCACTGAGATAGTCATCTCTTTCGTTAGTTCACCCAGGTACTGCACCAAATTATAAACAAAAGAATCATAATTATCAATAACAAGAATCATTGTAACCTCACATAAATTCGGTTACATTGATGACACAGATTTTTAACTACCGATTACACCGATTATAGTCAATGAAGTCATCTGTGTAATCTATGTACTCATCTTTGTTCGGTAAGTTCTATTGCTTTAAATAAAGCTGCCGCTTTATTTTTTGTTTCCTGGTATTCGCGTTCCGGTGAAGAATCAGCAACAATCCCTGCCCCTGCCTGGATGTAAGCATAATTATCCTTAACTAAGATAGTGCGAATGATAATTGCCATATCCATATTCCCTTGATAAGAAAAATATCCTATTGCACCCGCATAGGGTCCTCGTCTTACCGGTTCTAATTCTTCAATTATTTCCATCGCCCGTATCTTGGGTGCACCAGTAACTGTCCCAGCCGGGAAACAGGCCTCAAGTAAACTAAAAGCATTTTCATTTTTTCTTAATTTACCAATAACCGAAGAAACTAAATGCATCACATGCGAATATTTTTCTACAACCATCAGTTCCGGCACTTGAATTGATTGGTATTCACATACCCGTCCTAAATCATTCCTTCCTAAATCTACCAGCATAATATGTTCTGCACGTTCTTTTGGACTCTCTAAAAGATTTTTTTCTAATTTTTTATCTTCTTTTTCATTTTTACCACGCGGACGAGTACCAGCAATTGGACGCACTTCTACATTTTTTCCTTCCTTCCGGACAAGAATCTCGGGTGAAGAACCAACCAGATAGAAATCATCAAATTTTAAAAAAAACATATACGGTGAAGGGTTAACTGTCCTTAAGGCACGATAAATATCAAATGCTGGACAATTGAGGTGATTACCCTTCGGGCTGAGTCCCTCAGGGCGAAGCCTCTTGAGGTGATTACCTCTAATCTTTTTCCGAAACTGCTGAGAAAGCACTACCTGGATAATTTCACCCTCACGGATATATTCTTTCGCTTTTTTCACTACCCGAAGAAAACTCTTTTTGCTAAAATTAGTTCCTATTGAGGTGATTACCTCTTCTCGGTTTTCTTTTCTTTGCAGAGATTGTCTTCCTTCTTTCTCAATCCGAAATAAATTTTTCCAATCCGCTAAAGGTTTTCTTAATTTAGAAACTAAATTTTCAATTTTTTGACATCCTTCAGCATATTTTTTTTCTATGTTTCCCTCCGCTTTACCGGAAGTAAATTCATCTCCTAAGAAAATACAAGAAACTACTTTAATTGTCTGTAAAATATGGTCAAAAATTATTAAATTATCCGTAAAAAGAAACAGACAATCAGGCAAGTTCAAACGGTCAACAGTTTTCTGAGGTAATTTTTCTAAACAACGCACATAATCGTAAGAAAGATAACCAACCGCACCACCCCAAAAACGCGGCATCCCGGATAAATACACTGGTCGGTAACGACTAAGTAATTTTTTTAATTCTTTTAGCGGATTATCTCCATTTTCAATTTTTTTTTCAAAAATGTATGAACTACCTGTAGAAAGAAAAGAATAACGACCAAGTTTCTCTCCTCTTTCTACACTTTCTAAAAGATATACATATTTTTCTTTCAGACAATCGGTAATTTTCAGAAAGGCAGAAACTGGCGTTTCAATATCTCCAGGTATCTCTTGATATACAGGAATTAGATTACCTTTTTTGGCTAAGATTTTAAATTGTTGAAAATCGGGATAAAACATTTTATAATCACAGATTCAAACAGATTCTGGCGGATTCATACAGATAAAACTCTATTATCCGTTTGCATCAGTTATCATCTGTCTGAATCAAGTCATAGCTATTTTTTGTAAACTTTCTTCGGGTCAAAAACTCTTTTTTCACTAATTTTCCAGGTGCCGTCTTTCTTTATCTTTCGGAAAAAACAAGAACGATAACCTTCATGACAAGCACCTTTACCTAATTGTTTAACTTTAATCAAAAGAGTATCACCATCACAATCAAAATATATCTCTTTTACCAACTGATAATTACCTGATTCTTCACCTTTAATCCAATATTTTTTCCGACTTCGGCTCCAGAAACAGGTTTTTCCTAATTTAATTGTCCGTTTCAATGTTTCACGATTCATATAAGCAAGCATTAAGACCTTACCATCAGTAGTATCCTGAATGATTACCGGTATTAATTCTTCAGAATTAAATTTTAATTTTCTTAAAATTTTCAAATTTGAGGTAATCATCTCCCGAGAAAATCTCCTCTAACCCTCACTTATTTTTATTGCTTCACTTAACTTAATCTTCCCCGTATATAGCGCTTTACCGATAATTATACCTTTCAAACCCGGAGGTTCTAATTCTTTTAAATTTTTTACATCATCTAAACTGGAAATACCACCACAAGCAATTATATCTCCTCCAAAATTTTTGCAGACATGTTTTATTGCTTCCAAATTTGGTCCTTCAAGAGTGCCATCTTTTTTGATATCCGTGTAGATAATTTCTTCAATTCCTAATTTTTTAATTTGTTCAAGGATTTCTTCGACAGAAATAGCAGTAACTTCTTTCCAACCAGCAATGGCTATTTTCCCATCAACCGCATCAATACTCACCATTATTTTCTTTTTATATTTATTAACCATTTGTTTAACCAATTTAGGATTATAGATTAAACTTGTTCCAAGAATAATTTTATCAATCCCAAGTTTTATTAATTTTTGGGCAGTTTTTACATTCCGTATTCCTCCACCTATCTCAAGAATAGCATTTACCGTTTGACGAATTTTTTCAATTAAAACAAAATTACGCATTACACCCGAAAATGCACCATCTAAATCAACAATATGGATACGTTTTGCCCCTTCTGTTTGCCAAAGTTTAGCGATAAAGACCGGGTCTTTAGAATAAATTTCTTCTTGTTCTAATTTTCCCTGGTACAAACGGACACAATGTCCACCACGAATATCAACTGCGGGTATTACTAACATGTTAAAATGATTACACAGATTTCTAAAAGACGATTACACCGATTAGAGTCGACCTTTGGTTGAGGGTACCCCTTTAATGCGCTGGTTAATCTCAACTACCATTTTCAATGCTTTCCCAAAACTTTTAAAGAGTGCTTCAGCAATATGATGATTATTTTCTCCATGTTCAAGACGGAAATGTAAAGTAATCCCTGCACTATTCACTAAAGCACGGAAGAATTCTTTCAATAAAGAAAAGTCAAAAGAGGCGATTACCTCTTTTCTTCTTGTTCGGATAACGGGCACAGATGTCGGCTTAAACTTAACCTGATAAACCAAGTAAGGGCGTCCGGAAATATCTACTGCGGTAAGGTCAACTTTACTTGAAACCAGACTTTCATCCATTGGAATTAAAGCATAACCGTAACGGTTAATTCCTTTGAGGTGAGCACCTCTTTTTTCTCGTAAACATTTTTTAATTGCTTCACCTAAGGTTATACCGATATCTTCTACTAAATGGTGGTCATCTATCTCCGTATCACCCTTAGCTTCAATTTTCAGGTCAAAAAGTCCATGTTTAGCAAATAAAGCAAGCATATGGTCAAGAAAGGGTACCGTCGTATGGATTTTTGAATTACCTTTACCGTCTAAGTTCAGCTCAATTCTTACCTTCGTCTCTTTAGTTTTCCTTTCCAATCTTGCTTTGCGCATTTTTTAGGTCTCCCCTGCCGCTTCGGCGGGTCACCGCTGAGGTGACCGTATTTTCAAGGATTGATAATGATATCCCATCCCTTCAGTTTTTGCTAAGGTCAAAGCAGATGGTAAATCTTCTTTAAATTTTTTTTGATTGTAGTTGATAATACTTATTCGTTTCAAAAAATCGTAGACGGAAAGACCGGAAGAAAATCTTGCCGTTCTTCCGGTAGGTAGAATATGAGAAGGACCAGCGAGGTAATCACCAATTGCTACCGGTGAATACTTACCAATAAAAATTGCTCCTGCGTTTCTAATTTTTTCAATAATTCGTCTAGCATTTTTCACTACCAGTTCTAAATGTTCTGGTGCATACTCGTTGATATACTCAATCCCTCCTTCCAAAGAAGAAATTTTGATTATTTGGACTTGTTTTCTAAATCGTTTCGGTATACGTTTTTTTACTTCTTTAAACAATTTTTCTTCTTTAGTAAGAAGTGTTGCTTTAGCTAAAGGGTCATGTTCGGCTTGGGCTAAAAGGTCATACAAAATATACCCCGTTTCTGCTGAATTATCCGCTAAGATAATAATTTCTGATGGACCAGCTAAGAGGTCAATTCCTACTTCACCAAAAAGTATTTTTTTGGCTAAAGTAACATAAATATTCCCCGGACCGACAATTTTATCAACTTGTGGGACCGTTTCTGTTCCATAAGCAAAAGCGGCAATTGCCTGTGCACCACCGAGACGATAAATTTTGTTTATTTTACAGATATCTACAGTAACTAAAACTTCTGGAGTAAGATTTTTTGCTGGCGTAGTCAGATAAATTTCTTTAACTTTCGCTACCTGTGCAGGTATCGCGGACATCAGTATTGTTGAGGGATAGGCATATCTTCCACCTGGAATATAGATACAGATTCGTCGAAGAGGTACAAATTTTTCTCCTACCGCACCTTCCCTTATTTTTTTAATTGCCGATAATTGCTGAGTATGAAAAAGCTGGATATTCTGGTAGGCTTTTTTTACGGCAAGCAAAAATTCTTTTGTTATTTTTTGGTATGCTCTTTCTATTTCTCCTTTTTGCACAGAAAAATTTTCTTTTCTTAAATCAAAATGGTCAAATTTACGGGTATAAAAAAACAATGCCCGGTCACCCTCATTTTTTACCCGTTCAATAATTTGCATAACTTTTTTTACAATTTTATTTTCCATTTTTAACTTTTAATTTTTTTTATTCGTGCACCTAAATTCTGCAGTTTAGGAACGATATTTTTATAACCTCGTTCTAAATGATAAATATCATTTATTTCGGTTTTTCCCCGAGCAATCAATCCCGCCAAAACTAACCCTGCGGAAGCACGCAAATCGGTTGCTTTCACTTCGGCACCAGAAAGATGTTCTACACCTTCAACTATTGCCGTATTACCTTTAACTTCAATTTTTGCTCCCATTCTTTGTAGTTCACCGACATGGAGAAAACGATTCTCAAAAATTGTTTCCCGAATTATACTTTTTCCTTTAGCCATGGACATCAGAGTCATCCATTGTGCTTGCATATCAGTAGGAAAACCCGGATAAGGCAAAGTTTCAATATCTACTGGTTTAATTTCTTTATCCCCAATAACAGAAAGGGATTGTCCGTTCAGGTTAATTTTTGCACCTACTTCACCTAATTTTGTGAGAACTATTCCCAAATGTTCGGAAATAATTTTATGTAAAGTTATTTTACCGCCGGTAATTGCTCCGGCAAGAAGAAATGTTCCGGTTTCTATCCGGTCAGGAATAATTGTATGTTCGGCACCACGGAGTTCATTTACACCAAATATTTCTATAGTTCTTGTTCCCGCACCACTGATACTTGCGCCCATTTTGTTTAGAAAATTTGCTAAATCAACAATTTCTGGTTCACAGGCAGCATTTTCAATGACCGTCTTCCCCTCAGCCAGACTTGCCGCCATCAGCAAATTTTCGGTTGCGCCGACACTGGGGAAATCAAAAACAATCTTTGTTCCATCAAGTTTGTTCGCAGTTAAGATGACATAACCTTCTTCAAGAGTAATAATTGCCCCAAGCTGGGTCAGACCTTGCAAATGTAAATTGATTGGGCGAGAACCAATCGCACAACCGCCAGGTAAAGAAACTTTCGCTTTCTTCATCCGGGCTAATAACGGTCCCATTACTAAGATAGAAGCACGCATTTTACTTACTAATTCATAGGGGGCAAAGGAATGAAGATTACCACCGGATTTAATAAAAAGAGTATTTTTTTTTAGTTTAATTTTCTTACCTAAAACTTTAAGTAAGGAACAGATTGTTTTTACATCTTCCAATTGGGGAACATTATGAAGTAGACAAGGTTCTTCGGTTAAAAGTGTCGCCACAATACAAGGTAAAGAAGCATTTTTTGAACCGCTAATTTCTACTTCGCCAGATAATTTTTCTCCACCGTGGATAATAATTTTTGCCAACTTTAATTTATCCTCCCTTTTCTTCTCAACGGAAGATATCTCCCATTCCTCAATAGGGGAAACCTTAACGGTTCTCCCCTGATTGTGCTCGTTGGCTTCGCCTCCTCGCTGTCACCCCTTCCCAAGTGGAACTATTCCTTAAAGGAAAGGTTGAGCAAGGAGTTCCGATGTTACCTCGGGACGACTGTCAGCAAGGGAAACCAAAGGTTTCCCTTATGATTATCCTGTCCCCCTCTTAAGTGGTATAATCTCCTCCAATAATTACTCGCTCAATATCGGAATAATCTTTGACTACTTTTACTTCTCGGTATCCGGAAGAGAAGAAAATTTTTTCTACTTCTTCTTTTTGTCCGTAGCCGATTTCCAAGAGCAAATAACCTGCTGGTCTGAGAAATCTTTTTGCTTGCGGAATTATTTTTTCATAATATTCTAAACCATTGTTTTGTGCAAAAAGTGCATTTGCTGGTTCGTAAAATAGTTCTTTCTCCAGAGTTACTAAATCATTTTCCGCAATATACGGTGGATTAGAAACGACAAGGTCATAAGTGGTAAGCGAGAAGCGAGAAGTGGTAAGTGACTGAAATAAGTCTCCGGCTAAGAAAATAATTTGTTTATCTACATTATGTAATCGTGCATTTTTTTTCGCAAATTCTAAAGCTCTTTTAGAGATATCGGTAGCAATTATTCTTGCTTCCGGTAAGTATTTAGCTAAACTAACCGCAATATTTCCGCTTCCTGTACCTAAATCCAGAATAGTTAAAGGTTGAAAGTTCAAGGTTGAAGGTTCTTGATGATTTTCATTTTTAACTTTTTTTAAATTTTGAACTATTTTGATTGTTTCTTCTACCAAAATTTCGGTTTCCTGACGCGGAATAAATACACCCGGTTTTAAAAAAAATTTTAAACCCATAAATTCAGTCTCACCTAAAATAAACGGTATAGGTATTCCTTTTTTTCTTTTTTGAATAAATTTTTGACAAAGAAAAATTTTCTCCGCATTTACTTTTTCGGACAAACGAAGATACAGTTCAGGACGACTACAACCATAAAGATGAGCAAGGAAAAGTTCACTTTCAATTCTTCTTTCTGAGATATGTTCTTCCTCTAAGCGAGAAATCGTTTCTTCAAGGAGAACTTTGAGTGTAGAGTTTCTTCTCATCAGTAGATATTTCTTCTTTCTTTAGAGTAGCAAAAATTGGTTCCAGTTCACCATTGAGTATTTCTTTAAGATTATATAAAGTTAACCCAATCCGATGGTCGGTAATCCGATTCTGGGGAAAATTATAAGTACGAATTTTTTCTGCCCGTTCCATTGTACCGATTTGGATTTTTCTATCCCGAGATAAAGATTTTTCTTGTTCTTCACATTTTTTTGCTAAAAGGCGCGCGCGCAAGATTTTCAGTGCTTTATTTTTATTTTGCCATTGAGAGCGCTCATCCTGAGATTGGACAACAAGACCTGTAGGTAAATGGGTTATTCTTACCGCGGAATCAGTCTTCTGTAAATGTTGTCCCCCTTTCCCTGAGGCACGAAAAGTATCAATCCGCAATTCTTCTGGTTTAATTTCAATGTCTACCTCTTCTGCTTCCGGTAATACCGCTACACTACAAGTAGAAGTATGAATTCGTCCACTCGCTTCAGTGATGGGCACTCTTTGCACACGGTGTACTCCGCCTTCGTATTTGAAATCAGTCCATACATTTTTCCCTTGAATAAGAAAAATTATTTCTTTAAAACCACCGTAATCAGTTGGATGAACAGAAAGTAATTCTATTTTCCAACTTTTCTTTTCGGCATAACGGGTATACATCCGATAAAGGTCAGAAACAAAAAGTGCTGCTTCTTCACCACCAGCACCAGCACGAATTTCTAAGATAACATTTTTCTCACTAAACGGGTCAGGAGGTAATAAAGATAAACTAATTTCTTCCCTAAGTTTTCCTAATTTCTCTTCTAAACTAACCAATTCATCTTCAGCCAGTTTTTTCAGTTCTTTATCTTTCTCATTATGAACCATTCCTTTAAGATTTTCTATTTCTTTTTCCACTTTTCGGTGTTCGCGTATTTTCTCCATTATAAGTAGCAAAGTAGCATATTCCTTTCGGTATTCTTGGTACCGTTTAAGATCTTTAATTACTTCAGGGTTACTCAAGAGTTCTTCTAATTTCTGAAAACGCTTTTCAAGAGAAATAAATTTTTTTTCCATCTTAAGTAGTCTTACAAAAATAAAACTTGATTAAATCTGTGTAATCGCTTGTTCCAATCAGTGTAATCAATTCTGAACTTGCTAAAGAACTGAACTTAGGTTCACCTTGAAAGTTCACCTTGAAAGGTGAAGTTACTCAAAAATAAAAAAAGACAGAACTTACCTTTTTCCCGTTCCGTCTAAAAAACTCCTAAAGTAAAAGTTCTACTTTCTCCTTTTCTTAAATACTACTTTCTTACGGACTGTTTTACCTTCAGTCTTTTTATAACGTCTCTGGAATCTCTCTACCCGTCCGGCAGTATCCACAAGTTTTTGTTTACCGGTAAAAAATGGATGACAATGACTACAAATTTCTAATTTGATTACTGGTTTTGTTGAACGAGTTTTGAAACTATATCCGCAGGCACAAGTAACTACTGTATCTACATACTGTGGATGAATCCCTTCTTTCATTCATTCTTCTCCTTTTTTGATTACCTATTTTACTTTATTTCTTTCCTTTTGTCAACCATATTTTTACCGCATCCCGTATTGAAAAGATAAAAAAAGGAACCATCCCATTTAAGGATTCATCCTGAAGAAGACTCATCCTGAAGGAGGGTTCCTCTTTAGAAAGATTTTTACAAAATACTACTAAAAACTTATCGTAAAGGAAATTCTGTTTGTCCGTTCATAACCAATCATCCTGCTCGCGGCAACATTTGCATAATCAAACTGAAAATTGTTAACTTTGAATCCTCCACCATAGGTCAGTAGTATTAAGTATTTTTATGGTTTATAATTGTATTTATTTTCGGAAAAATGTATTTCATAACATCCCGGGAGGATTACCTCCCAAAATCTTCGGAGATCCCGCTAAAAGCGGTGAAAAGTATTGTTAAGTTTTTTTTCTGGCAACACAAAAATAAAGATGATTATGAATATGCGGGTTCATTTTTTTAAGAACTTGGTTAAGAAATTTACCAAATAAACTCAATGGGGAACCTTGTCCTTCTTTTAAAAGAAAATTCTTAGTGACAATTCGCCCTAAATCCTCAACCAGACCCGGCTCGTGAGATATTGGTAACGATTCTAAAATTTCAAAACCATTTTCTTTCAGTTCTTTTTCCAGTTGACCTTTTGAATAGCGGTATTCAAAAAAAAGAATACCCTTTTCTGGAACAATACCAAAACTTGCGTATTTGCCTTTTGCTACTTCTTTGCTTGAGATTTTCTTTTCTTCTAAAAGACTTTCTCTTGCTCTCCGGCGGTCGTAAAGTATTCTTTTTTTACCAACTAAGCGCCTAAGAAAAGCGTTTTCTTTTAACTCTTTAAATAAATCTTTCAAAGGATATTTTATTTTTCTTAACCAATTGTAGGCAGGCACACTTACAAAGGCAAGACCACCGGGTTTTAAGACCCGGCACATTTCTTTAAGCGCACGAGCAGGTCCTACGATAAAATGTTCTATTACACCATGTGAAATATATGCGTCAAAGTAATTATTTGAGAAATCAAGCAAATTGACATCACCCTGACGCATATCAATCGTTGGATATTTCTCTTTCACACTTTTTACACATTTGCGAATTAATTCCACACCAACAATTTTATAGCCAAGTTCAGAGAGAAAAATTACTAACCTACCGTATCCTGCTCCACCTTCAAGAATTAAACCATCCTTCGGAAGCCATTTAAGATAGATCGGCAAAAGTTCATCTTTTCCGCAACCCGCAAGTTGTTCGGATAGGGATGTCTTTCCCCAGATTTCTGACCATTGATATTCTAATTTCTCTTCTTCTTTCATTTCACTTTAGATTTGCACTTTACCGTTTAGCACTTTTCAATTACTCCATCGCTCCACCTGCCCGCCACGACTTGGCAGACTTTGGTAGGTGGGTCGCTAAGTCACTTTATCGCTTCCTCGCTTATCACTTTACCGCCTATCGCTACCTCATTATATCCCCCCCCAGAAAAATTTGTCAAGAGGTATAAAGAAAAATAATTTATTCTTGACATAGGCAAAAAAATATAGTATTCTAAAATGTGTTCATCTATACAAAACATGCAAACTTACGCATTAAACAAAGAAATCTATTGTTGAAACAAATTGAGGAAACACTAATTTCGCCTAATAAGATTCTTTCTGCTTTTCGTGGTCGGCAAATTGCACAGAAAACTTTTGGCAGACAAGTTCTTGAGGTAGTTTTCAAGAAAGAAAAAGATAATATAATCATTCTTACCGCTTATTGGCTGGAGGAGGAAAACTCAAGATGAATATCACTTTTGACGAACAAGCTGACGCTTTGTATATCCAGTTTCAAGAAGGAACAAGTAAAAAAACTATCAAAGTCCAAGACGGCATTTTAATTGACCTTGACGAACAGGGACGAATTTTCGGTATCGAAATTCTTGATGTTAGTCAACGGATTCCCAAAGAAACTATCGGGAAAATGAATATTGACCTTCCCGTGAAAGCAGGATTTTGAACCTATTTGTTAAATCGCTCTAACCTTATTACTTTCCACTTTACCGCTTCTATCACTTTATCGCTTACCGCTTTACTTCAAAACCACCATCTTCTTCGTATCTACAAAACTACCGGCTTTCATCTGGTAGTAGTAAATTCCTCGGGATAACTGGTCACCCTCATTGAAAACAACTTTATGCGGTCCAGCGGTTTGCCATTCGTCAACCAAAGTAGCTACCTCTTGACCAGCAACATTGTATAACTTTATCGTCACCTGACAATCCTGAGCAATAGAATACTCAATCGTCGTTGCTGGATTGAAAGGATTCGGATAGTTCTGACCTAAAGCGTTTACTCTCTGTCCCGGAGCCATCTGGTAAAACTGAACAGCGCTTGGTTCCGGAAAATTTTCAGGTTTTGTTGATTCAATATCACTCTCATTGTCAACCAATGTTGACGGAGAAATTACTTTTATCGTATCGGTTCCCTCAAATTTCTTTCCATCGCTAAGTTGCCCGCTAATAGTTATTGTAACCTTATCACCAACTGGAACTACCTTCTCCACTGCTGAACGGTCAAATTTAACCATCAGGTCAGAAATCCCATCATTATCATAATCACCAATTTCTGCTGGTTTACTTTCTGCTGAAACAGTATTGTTTAGTTTAATCGTGCTGACATCAATGTTGCTTACATCATATCCGCTTGGTAATTCAATATATCCGGTAATCCAGTTACCTTTACTTCTGAGATTCAAAGTATCCGGATTGATCTCGACCGTCGCTCCAATCATTCCTTCGTAGTGCAGAAGCCGCCCATCCGCAAGAGACACCCAGACATCATTCGGACCAGTTCCCGAGACATCTACAGCTACAGGAATTTCGCCAAACTCCGTAACCCGCTGCCAGCTCGTTCCGTCAAAATGGTAGACAGCACCCCTGCCCCAGAGCCCCCCAACTACATAGATGTCATTAGGACCTGAACCCCAAATATCATACCCACTTCCCGCACAGGGAGAACCATAGCCGGGCGGATCGCTAAAGACTGTTCCGTACTTGCTTCCCCAAGAACCAACCTTACTCCCTGGATAGGTTTCTGTGAATCGCCAAACCCGGACACCATTGCTAAAGTTATTATTTCCAGTTGCATAGAGATGAAGAGTACCTTGGACGTCACGCGCCCCCCACATACCGTATATATCTCAGAAATCGAAACCCGGGAACGATCTCCACTCACTTCCGTCCCAGAGCCAATGACCATAACAATGAACCGCATAGATTTCATTCGAGCTAATGTAAACCATGGTGCTCAAACCAGGTACTCTTTTTACGATCTGCCATGTAATGCCGTCGTACCTGAGTATAGGGGTATTCGACCAACCGGCGAAAGCGTATACATTCCCAGCTTCTCCTACGATATCAGATACTCCTCCCTCGCCCACCTCGGCTGGGAGTTCCTGCAGAGTCCAAGTAGTTCCATTGTAGTGGTACATCTTATTCTTTCTTTCAGTTACACTATAGGCTGAAGCGAATACATCTGAAGGACCCGTGCCAAACACACTCCCCGGGCTGTGTGACAGTAAGTGGAGCACTTAACTCCATGATCTCCCATTCCAGTAGTAAAGGAAGGACTCGGGTGCATCTGTTGTACCTGGTGTGGTACGCGCTGCCCATACATAGGCATTACCTAGACTATCGGTCCACAACAGATTCGCGCCTCCGGGTCCGAATCCTGCCCCGCTGGGGAGCCCCGGAATAGTCACAAAGTTCCAAGAGTTGGAAGCCGTCAATTCAGTTCTTAATGCAACAACAAACGACAGAAAAATTCCAACCAAAAGACATAAACTAATCTTCTTAAGCCTTTTCATTTTTTTACCTCCCCTGTTCCCTTTTAATTTTTTCGTGACCTTAAAGCCACTACTAATCTTCTATCACGAAAAATGTCGACCTTTTTCGAAAATTTTATTTTCTTTTTTATTTGTCCTTTTTTTCTCCACTTTACACTTTAAACCTTACACTGCTTTTATTATACCCCCCCTCCCAGAAAAATTTGTCAAGAGGTTAAATAAAAAAATTTTTTGATTTCTCCAAGAAAAAAGCAAAAAAATAAAGAAACCCCCTCTTCAGACGGAGCTTCTTTAGGAAGACTAACTTACTCTTTTAAGAATGGAAAAATTAAACTAAGCGGCTGGGGCGCGTTCGATATACTTTTCTTCTTTTTCTTTATCTTGATAACCGCTGACGATCCCTTTAAGGGTGAAAGGATAAAGAACTACTCCTAAGTAAACATGTAATGCTACGGTAATAATAAAGAGCCAGCAGGCAACAAAATGGATTACCCGCACATTTCTTAATCCACCAGCAAGGTCAATCACCCAGGCAAGTTTCGCTGGCCAGTAAAGAGCGAAGCCAGTAAGTGCCTGAATAATTAAAAGTATCCACCAGCCAAAATAGGTTGCTCTCTGCCCAGGATTATATTTGCCAAAATCGGGATGTTTTGGTCTCAAGAAGAGATAGAATCCAATCATCGCTGGTATATCACGGATTGCTTTCCCGGTCGGGAAGACAAATTCTTTGATGTCACCAGTAGCAAGTGAATAGTAAACCCGGTAGATGAAAGTAAAAACAATCAGATACATAAAAATAAAATGTATCGTCCGGGCAGTATTAAGCGTACCGAAAACATTAAACCCGCTCGGATAAGAAATATTTAGCCCACTTAAGATTAAAAACAACATTGAAACCAGATGCAGAAAATGACAGACCCGCGCAGCTCCGCTGTGCTTGTAAACTTTTTCCATAATTCAGCCTCCTTGCAAAAACGATTCAGACAGATTTAAATGGATTCAAACAGATAAAAAATCAGTCTGCATCTCGGTTGTTATCTCGTCTGCATCGTCATTTGGTGTAAAGGTAGAACGGAGGCGGTCAAATTGGAGTTCCCTTTTTTATTTTAGGATGCCGTAATGAAAGACCGCCTCCAATTTATTCTTAGTAGATTTTGAATTTCTTAACTTGTTTCCGTGCATCAAGAATATGTACTGCACAAGCAATACAGGGGTCAAAAGAACGAATCACACGCACTATTTCAAGTGGATTATTGGTATCTTTCACCGGTGTACCAATTAGTGCCTGCTCAATTGGTCCAGGTTGACCTTTATCATCACGCGGGGAAGCATTCCAAGTCGTTGGCACAACTAATTGGTAATTAGCAACTTTACCATTTTCAATTCTCATCCAATGTCCGAGAGCACCACGGGATGCTTCGGTTAAACCAATACCCTCTGCTTCTTTCGGAATAGTGTATGGTGCATGTGTTGGCTTACCCGGTTGTAGTTGCATTACCCATTTTTCCATTGCTTCCGCACATATTTTTGCTTCCAATACTCGTGCCGCATGGCGACCAAGCACCGAGAATGCCTTCGTTGTAGGTACACCAAGTGATTCGGCAGTTCTTACTAAGATTGGATTCTGGGCCCGGTTAACAAACATCCGTGCCAGAGGTCCAACTTCGTGCACTTTACCATCATAGCGTGGCGCTTTCAGCCAAGAATATGCTCCTGCTTTATCTAACGCTGGTTTCGTCTTACCATTTTTTGGATTCAACCCACCACAGTCGTCAGTATACCAAGAATATTTTACATATTCAGCAATTCTAGCCGGGTCAAATTTAGTATCTTTACCGTTAGTAAAAGTACCTGCCTTAATCAATTTTTTCTTTCCGTCAGCAGTCTCTGGATAAACACCGTAAGAAAGTAAGTTTTTACATCCTGCACCAATATTCCAGTAGTCAGGATAAACTTTAGCCACCGCAATTACATCCCGGAGATAGACATCATCAATGAACGCTTTAACCTCTTTTAACCGCCAGAGAAAATCGGTTATCTTATCTACGGTCACAGTTTCCGAGACGCCTCCGGGAACAACTGCACACAGACCCGGCATTCTCCCACCAAAAATAGTAAGCATCTCATGAGCTTTCATCCGGATATCTAGTGCTTGAATGTAATGTTTAACTGCCGCATCATTTACTGTTTTCGGTAAACGATAATCACCTTTATAGCGTGGAATAAAAGGAGGAACACTGGGTCCAATTACATAATCCAGTGCCGCAAGATGATAGAAGTGAAGAATATGCGACATCAGGTTATTACTTGCCTGAATTAGGTTACGAAGAATTCTACCATTTTCCGGTGGATTAACATCAAAAGCATCATCAGCACATAAACACGCAGCCTGCGTGTGTGACACTGGTCAGACCCCTCAGACACGAGGCACGAGAACATGCGGATCTACCGGGTTTCTGCCTTGAAGTATTGTCTCAATCCCACGATGCATTGTTCCCGAACTGCGGGCATTGATAACTTTACCACCTTCCACTTCAACTTCAATTTTTAAATGTCCTTCAATTCGCGTTACGGGATCAATAACTACTTTTACTTTTTTTGGAACTACTTTTGGAACTGCTTTGGGGACTGCTTTTGGAACTGCTTTTTTGGGAACTACTTTTTCTGGCATTTATTTTTTCACCTCCCCTTCCTCATCATTGGGAGATATTTCCCAATGGTAATTCCTTTTTAAGAGGAATTATTTTTATCTTTTTGCACTTTTCCAGCCAATAAAATGGGCAGCAATACCTGCCGCGGTTAATATACCTAAAACCTTACCGATACGGTCAGCAGTTGTCCTTACTCCGGGCAAAATTACACCCGGTGTCCGGGCAAATAATGGCGAAAGTTTATCTGGCCAGCCCGGTTCAGTGCAACCACGACAGCCAGCACCAGAACGAACACACCAGTTCACATGATTATTCCAGGCGCGAGTCGGACAATCAGCGTATGTCAGAGGACCTTTGCAACCGAGTTCATAGAGACAACCTTCATCGCTAAAATGTTTAGCAAATTTACCTTCATCAAAATCTCTTCTTCGTTCACAGTTGTCATGGATACATTTACCAAAGAAAACTTTTGGTCGACCGTAACGGTCTAATTCCGGCATCCCGAAAAGTAAGACATGAGCAATCGTCCCAACCATCCAGTCCGGATGCGGTGGACAACCAGGAATATTAATTACTGTCTTCTTGAGATATTCCTGCACACTGACTGCACCAGTATAGTTACCCGCTGCTCCCGGAACACCACCGTAAGTAGCACATTGTCCAACAGCAATAATTGCTTTTGCCGCTTTACCTAATTTGGTTACCCATTCACCCATAGAAATACCTTTACCTTCTTTTTCGCCAATTTCACAATACTTACCGCTTTTTGTTGGGATTGCCCCTTCAACAATTAAGAAGAATTGTCCTGCTTTTTTCTTAATTGCATCTTCGTAAACTGAGATTGCTAAATCACCAGATGCGGCCATCACATTTGGATGAAATTCAAGAGTAATGATCTCAAGTAATACTTCTTTAATGTTCGGATGGACAGTATTCAATAAGGAAACCGAACAACCAGCACAGGACATACCTTGAAGCCAGAGCACGGAAGGATTACCCGCAGCTGCTTCGGCTAAAGCCTTGTACACTTCTGGGATGAGCAGTTGTGAAAAACTGGCGGCTACTGCTGAACCACTACAGATTCTTAAAAACTCCCTTCGTGTTAAAGACATCTTTTCACCCCCTTCAATAAGTTCAGGATGGTGAGTGAACCGAACCACCCTTTTTAGAAATAAAAAAGGCTATCCCACAAAACACGATAGCCTCAAATTACTCTCTTCTGCTTCTTTCTGAAAAGAAAGTCTCTTTTTTATCCTTTTGGAAATTAAGGAAAAAAATAATAAATTCATCGTGAACATAATTTTACTAAATACTTTTTTTTTTGTCAAGAGTTTTTCAAAAAAAATTTTTACTTTTCTAACCAGTTGAGCATACTTTCAATTTCTAAGTCAGAAGGAAGTAATTTTTTCGCAATTAAGAATTCTTTTTTTGCTTTTGATGTTTCACCCGATTCCAGATAAAGAAAACCTAAATTCTTGTGTAAGTAAGGGTCAAACGGATTTATCTGTAAATATTCCTTGTAATTTTTTTCTGCTTCTTTATATCTTCTATCACTTAAATAGAGATTAGCTAAATGGAAATAACTTGCTCCGTAGTTAGGATTAATTTCAATTGCATTAAGTAATTTTTTTTCTGCTTCTTCTTTTTTGTTTAACGAAAGATAAACCTTAGCAATTTTGTTTAAAATAAGCGGATTATGTGGCTCTCTTTTCAATGCTTCTTCATATTGGCTTAATGCTGCTTCATATTTACCCCGCAGACGAAACTTGTCACCAAGACGGATATGTCCACGTAAGTCAACACCAACAAACTCATCAACTTCGTCAGCAAGACTAAACTCAATTTTTTCTATGCTTACCCCCGGATAAGTTCTCATCCCCGTCTCTTTAAGACTATCTTGCCAGTTTTTTTCAATCTTTTCTTGGTTTAAACCGTAAACCATATAGAAAGCAAGATCTTCATTTTCAGTAGCCCTTAGTTCATTTAGTAACCCAAGAAGTTTCTCCTCACTGTAGTTTCGGATTAAATAGTCCACCGCATTTACTACTTCCGCAAAAGCCAAACTTACTTCCTCTTGTGAACTGAGTTTAACCAAAGAAGGACTCATCCTTGCAAAACTAATCAGTTTGTTTTCCTTATAAGCATTGACTAAGAGGTGCTCATAAGAAGGTAAAAGATAGGATAATTCTTTATCTAACCATTTCCGGTCAAAATATTTGGCGATTCCTTCGTGTAACCACAAAGGACAATGATAAAGGGTTAAATGATTAACCAAATAATGCACATACTCGTGGGATAACGAATCCAACCAGCGATAACCATAGGCTAACAAGCGCGGTGAAACAATCATCAGACGGTTAAATTTGCAAATACCAATTGCACCAGAAGCATCTACCTCTTTTTCGCTTAAAGTTGAAGAAACAAGAAAACTATCTTTTGTGCTATGTATCTCAACCAAGATTTTTTCCTCTGGATAATAGTTAAATTCTTTACCTAACTTCTGATGTATTTTTTCTAACCCTTCCAAGGCGTAATCCTTAAGAATTTCGTCTTCCGGTTTTAAGCGTAAACGGAAATGTTCACTTTCAAATTCTTGAAAATCCTTATTTTTCTCATAAATTTCACTATAAAATTGGTAAATTTCTTGCAGATTTTTATCTTGCGGTTGTCTCTCTAAAACTTGTCCAAGTTTTTCTTTTGCTTTAAAGTAATCACCCTGGTAGAAATAAACTTTTGCTAACAAAAACTCATAATGTAAACTTCTCGGACTAAATTTTTTCTCAATAAGTTCTTTGACCTGTCCTATTTCTCCGCTTTCTAATAAACGCTCAATTGAAGTGGATACCTTTTCCTGAGTGTAAATCTTGCCTGTAAAAAGCAAAAAACCGACAAGAAAAAATAAGAAAAATTTTTTCATAATTTTTCTATTATACTAAATTTTCTTTAGTATAATGAAAAAAAGTTGTTCGGGAAAGAAGGGCTTACTTTAACCCATGTTTTTCAAGTAGGTCTTCATCAGTAAGAATTCTTTTTGTTTCACCTTCAGTAATCTTTTCACCCTGGTCTAAGACTACCACACGGTTACATAAAGTGGAAATGAGGTCTAAATCATGAGTAGCAATTATTTTTACTAAAGGCAAATCCTGTATTATTTTTAACACTTGTTTTTTGGCTCGCGCATCTAAATTACTTGTCGGTTCATCAAGAAGAAGAATTTTTAAATCCTGCGCTAAAACTGTGGCTAAAGAAACTCTTTTCTTTTCCCCGAGACTAAGATGGTGAGCTAAACGCTTGCCAATATCGGGTAAATCCCGCCCCTTTGCACAAGAAGATACTGGTAAAACCCGACCATTTTTGCTGTTAGCATTATCATCCTGAGCAAAGGGGCGGGATAAACCAACCGCAGTTAACGCTTCTTTAACTTTTTCTTCTATTTTCGTCTTTTCATAACCAAGGTTCAACGGTCCAAAAGCAACATCATCAAATACGGTGGGCATAAAAAGTTGGTCATCAGGGTCTTGAAAGACCAAACCTACTGACTGGCGGATAATATTTAAGTTTTTGTGGTCAATTGATAAACCATACACCGTTCTGGTGTAGGGTAAACCTAAAATTTTTATCTCCCCTTCCTGAGCATGCAAAATACCATTAAAATGTAAAAGCAAGGTTGATTTACCGGCACCATTCGGACCAATTATCCCAATACTTTCATCCTCATAAATATCAAGATTGATTTTTTTCAAAGCAACTGTGCCGTCTGGATAAGTAAAACTTAAATTTTTTACTTCTACTACCTTATTCATCTTTTTGATTACGGATTCAAACGGATTTTGACGGATGTATACGGATAAGAATTAGCATCTGTCTGCATCCGCATTAATCTGTCTGAATCAGAGATGTATAAGAATAAATAATATACTTAAAAAAATGAAACTAAAGATTATTTCTTTCCTACTTATTTTAAAGTCGTCAAAAGTTATAATCTCTCCGTTATATCCACGGGCACACATTGCTTGATAGACCCTTTCTGCACGTTCGTAGGCACGAATAAAAAGTGTAGCGATAAGATTACTGATAATTTTCACTTGCCCTAATCTATTTTTTCCGAAATAGCGCATATTCCAAGCACGTTGCATCCGCATCGCTTCATCAGTAAGTAGAAAAAGATAACGATACATAAAAGAAGAAAGGGTAAGCAAAATCTTTGGAAAATACAATTTTCCCATCCCTTTAAGTAAGAGAGAAAATTTTGTTGTAGAAGAGAGAAGAATTAAAACTAATATCGCCAACCAGGACTTAAAGATTAAACCCAAAATCCAGAATCTTTGATAAAGCAGATTAAAAAAACTAAGCAAAAAAACAAAAGGTAAAATTACTAAAGAACGTTTAAAAATATATAAAATTGGTATCCGACTTAAAAAAATTAAAAAAAGAATAAGCAAAAAGTAAGCAAACAATCGTCCTTTTTCAGTTAATGGTGTGGCAAGAATAAAAAGAAGAAAAATAGAAAAGGTTACAATTTTCACTCGTGAGTCTAAACGGTGTAAAAAACTGTCTAAATCGCTATATTTATCTAAAAAGGAATGTTCCATCAGTGTATCAATTTGATTACACAGATTTTTAACTACGATTACAGCGATTAAAGATTACTTATCTGTGTCATCAAACATTTTTCTTTTTATAGGATGCTCTTTTTCTTAGAAGATAAGCTAGAACCGTGGTTATCCCAAAAGTTAGCAGAACTCCAATCAGTCCGGCTAAAGAACCAGCGATTATTTCATTCTTTATTCCCGGGAAAACATAATCCAGAAGCAGGGCAGAGAATACTTCCTTTCCCTCATTTTTCTCTAAAAATTCTTTCTCTTCAGCAATTTTCTCTAAACCATCCGGCAACTTACTCGCAAAATGTGAAAAAATCACTGCTAAAATGACACTAACTAAAAACCCGAAAAGAACTAACTTCTTCATAGTCCTATATCTTCTCCAGTGCTAACAAATCTGGTCTTATTTTCTCCAGAAAACTTAAAATACCTACGGTGATTATCCCTTCACCAAGACCAATTAAAGTATGTATACCTACCATCGCTGGAAGAACAATTCTCAGCGGTACCGTTCCCGAAAAGGCTAATTCTAAAGCACAAAAGGATGCTGCCAACATAATTGATAACCAAGCCGAGAAAAATATACTAATTGGACGCGGGAAAAGTTTTGCACAAATGAACCATAAATAATAAGCGAGGAAACTACCAACTACACCCATATTAAAAATATTCGCCCCTAATGCAGTCAGCCCACCGTCCTGAAAAATTAAACATTGCACGATGAGCACAGTAGACATTACTAACAACCCAGAAAAAGGACCTAAAAGAACACCAGCAAGCACACCACCCATAAAATGCCCGGAAGTACCACCAGCAACTGGAAAATTCAACATCTGTGCCGCAAAAATGAATGCTGCCGTTACTCCCAAAAGGGGAACCTGTTTTTCACCTAATTTTTTATTCGTTTTCTTAACCGCTAAACCAAGAAATATACCCGAGACGACCGCTAAACTACCCCAGGTCTTCAAATCTAAAAATCCATCCGGTATATGCACTTTTTCCTCCTATTAAAATTCCGTGTGGAAACCGAAAGTAATTTTTTCGTCAGTACCTTTAAATCCATTTCCATAAGCACAATTTATTGCCGAAACATCGCCCAGTTTATAGCGCAATCCAAACAACCAATTTTGTAATCCTATTTTTTCACCGATAACCTCACCAACCAAATCAACCTTTGTTAATGGATATTCAACGGCAGAACTGTATATTATCTTACCCTCAATATTTTCGTCGCCAGATGCTTCATAGCCAAAATTGAAATGAAATGTCAGTGGCGATATCTCACGAGAAAAAATTCCGTTAATAAAATATTCTTTTGAACCAAGTTCATTGTTGACACTAAATGCAAAAATATCTCGTATTAACAAAAATTTAAATCCAACCGTTGTCGTTCCAAATTGTTCCACTGGTTTCGGTTTTATTTGATAAGGAAATGAAATTCCAATATCCATTTTTTCTGTTATTCCATGCTTTAAAGAAATACCACAGGAATGATTTCTTAACTCATCTCCACTTTTACAGTTGTCGTAACCAACTTCTAACTCGTAATTTGTTTTATTCACAATCCCAATGTCATCTGTGCTTAAAGGATGTGCTACTAACAAAACAGAACCGACGAGTGAGACCGACAAAAAAACCAAAATACTTTTAACCATCCTCCTTCCTTTTTGCTACAAATATTAAAATCGTGTTACTATCAAAGAAAAAAAATTATTTCACTTCCTTACCAGTTGTACTCATGGTTAAAGCGGTATGTTTTACCCCTTTGGTTGCCCGTAACCCATCAGCCAGTTTTCTCACTTCATTCACCTTACCTTTGACTACCACAATTTCTAAACAATTATCTTCATCTAAATGGATATGCTGTACCGAAATTATCAGTTCGTGATAATCATGTTGAATATCGGTAAGTTTGTTCACCAATTCCCGGCGATGATGGTTATAAACCAAAGTAATCGCTCCGGCTACTTCACCACCTTTTGTCCATTCTTCTTTTACTAAACTATCCCGGATTAAATCACGAATTGCTTCTGAACGATTCGGATATCTCTTTTTCTGAATATCTACATCAAACTTCTTTAACAATTCATTCTCTAACGATACACCAAAACGTACTAAATTCGTCATTGAAGCACTACTCCATTTATCCCGTGGATAAAAATCTTTACGGGATTTGTGGCACCTTTTTGAAAATTGTAACACAAATAAATTTTTTTGTCAAGACCCATAGAAAAAAATCTTTTGTTCAGTCATTCCCGTGTTTTTAATTGTTTCTTATTTATTAGTTTCTAAATCTTATTTTTTTCTTAATATCATTCTTAGGTAAGCATTCTCCGGTATAACTTCATAATTCTTGAATAAACTTTCCCTCAGCGCTTCGGCAATTTTACCCGATCGATATACTTCGGTTTTATAGCCCAAATGGATATGCGACCAAATATATCCCACAAACCATAAAGGTAGAAAAAGGTCTTCTTCCATACCTAAAATCTGTACGGCCTCTCTCAGTTCTTGTTTGTTCGCATCCCGGCGTCCATCGTAGAGCCATGCTTCTTTACCATTTTTCAAAATTCGGTAGATTTCATTAAAAAATCTAAGAGGTTCTTTTAAATGGTGAACAACTCCGGTGCTGACAATCAGGTCAATAGAACAATCAGCAAAACCAGTTTTATAAGCACTTCCTACCCTGAATTCCACCCGGTCAGTCAGTCCTTCTTTTTCTGCATTCTTTTTCGCTATTTTGACCATATCTTCCGAAAGATCAATACCAATTACTTTCACCTTATCTAACCGTTTCGCTATCTCCAGAGGTAACCGCCCCGGACCTGTCCCGATATCTAAAATCGTCCCGGATATACCTTTCTCCGCGATATTGCGGGCAATCAATCTGAACCATTTCACAAAAAGTCGATTTGCATATTTATCGTAAAGTCGAGTAACCGGCCAAGGTATCTCTTCTGAAATACATCGTTTTAACATATTTTTACGCGGAGTCTCTTTCTTCTACATATGATTTTAAATGTTTTGTCTGATTAAGTAAGGTTAAGGTAAATCCTCTTCCTTCCTCATATTCAACAATACTATAGGCACAGTTATCCATATGTATTTTCCAGAAATAGGGTTGCCGAATAGAAAGCAAACCAGCAAGCAAAGGTTTAAGCACTGCCCGATGAGTGACAATAACTACGGTTTGGTCTTTATGTTTAGAAATAATCTTCTTTACTGATTGAAGTGCCCTTTTTTGCACGTCGGCTAAACTCTCTCCCCGAGGAATCCGTAATTTTTCCGGCTCAGTAATCCACAATTTCCATAATTCCGGCAAATTTTCTTTTATTTCTCTTTTCGGTTTCCCTTCCCAGGTACCAAGTTTAATATTATTTAATCCTTCATCTTTAAAAATTTTTACTTTCTGCGGAGCAAGTTGAGAAATTACTTCTGCAGTTTGTACACAACGGGTAAGTGGACTGGTGTAAATAGCACTAATCGGATAATTTTTAAGTTCTTCGGCTAATAGTTCTGTTTGTTCTCTACCGGTTTTGGTAAGTGGAAAATCTATCCTCCCACGGAATAAACCCTCTACATTGCCCGGACATTCCGCATGTCTGACTAAAATCAATACTGTCCTTTTCTTTTTCTCCACTGCCAATCTTTTGTCCCGCACCTCAATAATGTCTTTCACCTTTCAGAGTGAATCCTTCAAGGTGAACCTTCCTTCAGACCCTGTCTTCAACCCTGATGGTTCACCCTGAGCGGTTTCACCACGAAGGGTCTCAGACCGAAGGAAGGTCTTCAGTAAATTCAGACCTTGAGTTTACCGAAAGGTCTTCAGGACGAAAGGTTCACCTTGACCCTTCGTCTGGATCTACCGATGATAAAAAAATTCTACTAAGCTTCTTGGAGAAATTCAAGCAAACAAAAAACCGCCCCGCTTCGCCGAAGCAAAGTGAGACAAGTGACATCTTTCCCCAGAGAAATGATAGATATCAGCGGTTAAGTTTACTCTTGGATTTAGTGGGTTTAATTCCAGTATTAAAAAATAGGAACCGTCCCCATTTTTTAGTCCCCATTTTTTACTTGAGTTTTGCAATCACTTCTTCAGGTATCGGAATAACTTTAAAATCGTCATTGACACAGACGAGTTTACTTTTACCAGTGACGATAGGTTCTTTGTCTTCTTTCCGGGTAATAATATATTCAGTCCAGAAACTGGCTTTCTTGATTTCGTTTATTTTTACTTCTATTTTTAAGTGATCATAAAGTCTCGCTGGACGATAGTAGTCTACCTCGGTACGTGCAACGACAAAGTATATACCTTTTTCTTCTAATTTTCTAACATCTATATCTCGTGCGTATAAATATTCAACTCTTGCTCGTTCAAAATAACGTAAATAATTCGCATAATAGACCACTCCACCGGCATCAGTATCTTCGTAATAGATTTTTATTTCCATACTTCTATTGATTACAGTGATTAAAATAAACGATTATGGTATCACAGTAGCATTTGTCCCACCACAATGGCGATACTGTGGTGGGATTGTGATACCATTACACAGATTTACTCAGTGAGGCGTTTGTAGTATTGTTTTATCAGTTCTTCGTAAAGTTTAGGATATTTTTCTTTTAGTGCTTCTATGATTTCTTCCCGGAATTCTTTCGGTGGTTTGTATTCTTCGGCACCGGGTAATTTTACATACCCAATCTTTACTCCTAAAATACCACTTCTTGGGTATTGAATGAATCCGGCAACTGGCTGTGCGACCTTCTTTTCACTACCGGCTAACTTTTGCATTGCTTGAGAGATACCTTCTCTTCCTTGACTGAGCCAGTATAAAGCATCCTTTTCTTTATCTAACGCTTCGTCAGTAGTATAACGGTTGAGACCTTCTTCAGCATCCTGCATTGCTTTCTGTGCATTTCTCAAATTTCCGCTTAGTTCCGGTCCAAGAAGGGCGCTTTTTTGTCCTAAGGTCTGCAGTTGTAGGTTCAATTTTCGGGTCCGCTGAGCAAGTTCGTCCTGTTTTTTACTTAAATTTTGTAGTTCATTTTTTTCTTTTTCGCTAAAAAAATTAGCATTGTCCGGTTTACCACTCTTTTTCAAGAGGTCAAGGATTGTTTCTTCTTCATTTTTTATCCATTTTGTTTCCGTAGTTATCCGTTTAAAATTTTTAATTCTTTCTTCAAATTTTTTCCCTTGTTCAACAAATTCAGCGCTCGGTTTTTCTTGTTTCTTTTCTAACTCGGTATGCATTTTTTGCCAGTTTTCGTATTCTTTTACTTGTATTTCATAAGTAACCTGAAGAGAAAAAATAATATTTTTTAGTTCATTGACAATTTCTTCTAAAAGTCTAACTGAGTCATAAACCTTTTTTTCACTAAATTCAGTATAGACCTTCCCCATTTTTGGTAAAACTGAACCGGTTACTCCCTGAATTGAGGAGGCAAAATCAGGAAATTTTTCTACCTCTGAAGTGGTTACCTTTTTTGTCCGTTCAATAACTTTTCTTTGTCTTTCGGCAAGTTCTTCCAGTAATTTTCCCTGGAATTGAAACAGTGTATCCAATCGTTTTTGTTCATATTTGGTGGTCTTTTCTATTTCTTCACTTTCTTCTTCAATCAGGTTATCTAACTCACGACTATGTTCCTTTAGTTCTTCACTTAATTTATCTATTTCACTATAAGTGGATGTTTGTGCGGACTGTTGTAATGTCTCCAAAATTTTAGAGAGATTCTCGGCTAAAGATTTGGCATATTGTGATGCTTGTTGCAAGTCACCTCGGGCAAGTGCTTGTTTAAGTTGATTGAGTAAATCGCCGGTCTGTCCAAGATTGATTTCTTTCACTGCTGGCTGATTGATAAATTCTTCGGGTAACTCTTCCGGCATTTTCATCAAGAGTTGTTGAATTTGATTAAATAAGTCACCAATTTTATCTAAAGTTTGATTAAATTCTTTTATTGTTTTTTCATCTAAGGAGGTTAATTTTTCCAAGTTCTCAGTTAGATTCGTCCCGATTTCATTAAGTTCTTCGGTACGGGTGAGTAAATCATACATTCGTTGGTATTCAAGTATATTTTCATTTAATAGTGACATCTTTTCTAAATTCGTAACAATTTCTTCCTGTTTATTTTTTGTCTCGGAGAGATTTTTTTCTTTAATCGGAGTAAAAATTTCCTGCATTGGCTTCTGGTGAAGATATTCAAGGTTATCCTTTAAAGAAGAATATTCTTCGTAGATTCTTTGTGTAGTCAAAGGGTCATTTTTCATCCGTTCCAGAGTTTGGGTTAAACCTTTGATATCTTCTTGAGTTTTTTCAGCAATTTTTTTCTGCCGGTTTTCTAACTCCTGCCAAGGGATTAGTTGTTCTGCGGGAGAAAGTTTTTCTATTTTTTCAGCAAGTTTTTGTGCTTCAATTTGTTCAGCAAGTAAGTCAAGTAAATTTTCCCGGAAAGAATAAAGAGCATTTTCAATTTCTTGATGTTCGCGTTCGTAACTGAAAATTTCAATTTTTAAAATTTTAGTAGAACTTTTTTTTGGTCCGGAAATTGTGTCGTTGTCCGTAACCTGTAAATAATATTCAACTATTTCTCCTGGTGAAAAAGAAAATTTGCTTAAATCCCATTCCCAATCAGTAAGTTCTTCTTTTTTACCCGGAGAAAAATAAGTTATCGTCAATGAATACCAATCTTTTTTCTTCTCCTGACAGTAAAAAAGGTCAACTTGTTTCAGACCAAAATCATCAATTGCCTGATAGGTAAGTTTCAATTTGCTTTTCTCTGAAACAACCAAATCTTCATTCGGGGAAAGGAATTCAATTTTTGGAAATTCATCATTTTTTATTTCTATTTTGTATTTACTCGGCTCAGGATTAGTGTATCCTTCCTCATCTAATAGTTCAAACCAATAAGTATTTTTTTTATTTACCAAGATTTCACCTCTGACTTTGTTTTTCTCATATTTTAATTCTTTTATTTCTCCGTCAGCAAAAACAAGGTTTGCTTTTTTTAAGGGTTTATTTACTTTTGCTTCCAGAACAACTTTTGTTCCTAAAAGTGTTTTTACATCACCATTTGTTTTTTCTATTTTTTCCGTTAGTAGTTGCGTATAACTTGGATAATGATACTCAAAACTGAGGTCACCGATTTCCGGTGGAGAGATGACTTTTACCTGATATAATGGGCTGGATAATTTACCCAGGGCAACACGGTATTCTAAATTCTCTAAAACTGAAGGAAAGAGAAAACGATAAATTCTTATTCCTGAAGATTTACTTTTTTCAAAAGTCATTAAATTTTTCTTCCATTTACCTTTGAGGTGATTACCCTTCGGGGCTGAGACCCTCAGGACGAAGCCTCTTGAGGTGATTACTTCTTCGTAACGATAAAAAATTAACGGTTTACTACGGTAAGTAACCATTTCTTCTAAAGAAGGAAAGATTTCAGCAACTATTTCTAAATTACTCCCCCGTGGTAAAGAGAGATTACCCGGTAAGACATTTATCTTCCCTACATATTCAATAAGGAATAAACGCGCTAAACTGTAATTAAAAATTCTTGGGAATAAAAAATAGGTGAACATAAAAATGAGAAAAGAAAAAAGAGTAAGAAAAATGTATTCTCTCAATCTTAAAGGAGGAAAAACTTTTGCTGATTTTACAATTTTAATTTTTTCGCTAACTTCGTCAATTAAAGCATTAATTAGTTCTTCTGAGAAATGAAGCTTTCTACTTTCTCCCAATTGCAAAGCATTAAGGAAATCATCTTTTAAATTTGGATAATTCTCTGCCACCAAAAGCGCAATTTTCTCTTTTCCCCAGTAAGCACGAATTTTAAGAAAGGTTAATATCAGCAAGGAAGCAAAAAAGAAAGATATGAGAAAAGGCAAAAATAGTGAACGGAAACTTTGCAGAAAATTTAAAAAGTAATCAAGTAGAACATAAAAGAAAAAAATAAATATACTTATACCAGTAAAAAGTATTAACTGTTCAATGAGAGTAGAGAAAATTATCTTCAGCCGAATTTTCTTCACTAAAAGAATTAATTTCTGGTAAGTTGAACTCATTTTTTTAATTTCCCACGAGCGAGAATTAAATAATTCCTTGCTGCTTGGTGTTCTGGATTTATCGCTAAAACTTTTTCTAAAGCAGTAATAACTTCCTTCCAATTATTCCTTTTCCAGTAAACTACGGCAATATTAAACTGAGCATCAACATTTCTTGGATTATATTCAAGTGCCTTCTGGTAAGTAGCAAGTGCATCATTTTCTCTATTCAACCGCTCGTAAACTACACCTAAATTGTTGTACGTACTGGCAAGGTCAAACTTAATTGTCTCTTTCACTTCTGGAAATGAACGATATTCTTCTGCTTTCTGCAATAAATTAATATAAGAATTTGCTGCATAAGAATAAAATTTTTCTGCCTCCAGAAAACGATTTTGGACAAAATAAAGGTAACCTAAACCAGAATAAACTATTGGAAAATCGGGTTGCATCGTTAAAGCAAAAAAGAATTTTTTCTTTGCTTCTTCATAATTTCCTTCTTTAAGATAATTGAACGCCAACTGCTGGTAACCTTTCGCATATTCTTCAATTAAATCCGAACTAAAAAAGTCATAATGTTCAAAATAACGATAATTCCCACGTAGAGAATAAAATTCGTAAGGACTAAATTCAATTTTTTTCGTTTCTGAAGAGGTTTCTAAACTTAAACCCTGCGGATTAAGTTTAAATTTCAATAAATTTTCGTTTGGTAATTCGCTGTCACTACTAAAATAAATCTTTTTCTCGTTTAGGGAGAAAAATTGGTTCAATGTTTCTGCTTCTTTGGTATTGGTAAGGAAAATTTTTCTTCCCCGATACCAGCGTTTGTTTTGCTCCTGATACCAGGGACTTGCCGATAAACCTTGAGCAATAACTATTACATCCGGACGTTTCCTTTCAACAATTCGTCTATTCCAGAGAGAGAAAAGTTGCACATCTTCCCGGGCAACAATCATTGAATTTGGTCCAAGAGTAGAAAAAAGATTACGACTGTAATCAAGAACAAAAAAATTGTCCCGTTTATTTACTTGTAAATAATGGAAAATGAAATTTAAAATGACGATAGGCAAGATAATATATTTACCACTCTTACCGAAGGAAAATATCCCAAAACCAATCCAGAAAAGATAAAAAATGTAAGAAAGAAGAAAATGTGCCTCTAAGATGGCTAAAGCATGCGGATTCGGTGGTAGATTGGAAAGATAAATGAAGACCGGACCACTGATTAACCAAGCAAGAAATGTACCAATGGCTAAATTTCTATACTTACGAAAAAGAGAATAAAGTCCAAAAATACCTAAAGGTAAACCTAAATAAAAATATTCTTTCATTAAATTCTGGAAGTAAAACAAAATCCCCGGAAGAAAGTTTGCTCCACTATTATATCCTTGCGAAAGTAAATCCAGTGTCCCACCATGTGTCTTCCGGGAAATTGTTGCCCAGAGACGGGCTAAATTTGCCGGATGATTCCAGTCAAGAAGAGGTCCGGTTGCCGAACGGATTGGTAAGTAAAGATAAACTGAGAAACCAAGTAGGAAGAGGCGAAAAGCAATAAACAATGAACGAAGAGCAAATTTTTGGCGATTAGCTTTCCAGAGAAGGTAAAAAAGTCCGGGCAAAATTAAGACTAAATCTAAACGATTACCCAGACCTAAACCGAAAAGGAAAGAAAATAAATAAATCAGTTTATAGTCCCTAGTCAATAGTTGATAGCGCAAAGAAACAAAAACTATAAGTAAAACAAAAAGAATATTTAAGGAGTACATTTCTTGAACAATAGAAAGATACCAGTAGAGATATCCGCTGGCAAGAAATAAAGTAGTAATTAAGGCAGTGAGTGGGTCAACTAAATAAGTGAGAGTAAGAAAAAATAGACCTACCGCTAAACTACCAGCAATTAGGGAAATTAAATTTACCCGGTAACCAATATTCCCCAAAGAAAACAAGGTTGCAATTTTACCAAGCACACTATATAAAGGATAACCCGGCGGATGAGCAATACCGAGCGTCTGAAAAACCGTGACCATTTCCCCAGCATCACGGTAAGCTACCAATCCCGGTGGTGCAGTATAAAGATAAACCGCAAAACTAAAAATAAAAAGTAACAAAAATATTCTAAATTTCATCTTTTAACCTTTAACTTTCTTTTTACTTCTGGTAGATGTTTTCTTGCTTCTTCGTGTGCCGGATTATATTGTAACACTTTTTCAAAATTCGTAACAACTTTATCCCATTCACCTTTTTTCCAGTAAAGCACACCTAAATTATAATATACTTCCAGATAGTCCGGCTTAATCAGTATTGCTCGTTGATAAAATTCAATTGCTTTTTCTAATTCATTTTTTTGTTCATAAATTACACCTAAATTACTTAATGCCTCTGCCCAATTCGGATTTATTTCTAACGCTTCTTGATATTCTTTTTCTGCTTCTTTTAAATAACCTTTCTCATAATAAGAGTAAGCAGTCATCAAAATCCAATCTTTTTTTTCTCCGTAGGTTTTTAATCCTTCAAACATACTCCGCACTTGATTTAGTGAGCCAATGTCCAGAAAATATTTACCTAACAAATTATAATAACTTAGAAATAAATTTTCTCCCCGGATATCGTTTTCTAAAGGTCTACCCCGTATAAATCCTTGGATTATACGGGGTTTACGTAAAAAATAAAATTCTTGCCAGTTAATTTTTCTGTTTTCCGGTTTAACTTTAAATAATAGTCCATCCGGATACTTTGGTATCACCGTCTGCTCAGGTAAAAGGGTAGAATAATAGACAACCTCTTTTGTATTCTTTATCATTTCCATTTCTACTTTATCTCTTCGCACTAATCTCGGTTTACCCCAAATCCGATAATAATCATCACCGTAGATACTCCTGGAAACACCGGCATTACAGTCAATAAATCTCAAATCTCTCCGTTTACCTTCTGCATTAAGTAAATAAGCAAGTGAAAATTCGGTTTCATCTGCACGGTCAGAAAAAATTATTGAATTATCTCTAGCGTTACGAAGAAGGTTTTTCCCATAATCGTAAAAGAAAAAATTTTCTCGTTGGTTAACTGAAGATAAATTTTGTAAAAGTAGCCATACGGGCAAAATTAAAAATATACCGGTTAAATGTAAACCCCGTATAAATTTACGGGGTGAACGAGTAAATATTTGGTGTAAAAAAAAACAACCTGAAATTATTACCACAAAAATTAAAGGTAGAGTCATAAACCGTTCAAGAATATATTTTATTCCCGGAGAGAGTGTTCTTACTCCACTGAAAGAAAGAAAAAAAGGCCCAGTGAAGAATAATGTAAGTAAAAGAAAAATACCTATTTCCCGGTATTCCCTTTTTAAGAATAGAAAAAATAACCCGAGAAGAAAAAGAATTGTACCTACTGGTGTAATTGTTTCGTTTAAAATTTGGAAAAAGAAAAATATCCCTTTAAAGAGTAAATTGAAATCTAACTTTATTCCTCCCCCTTGGGCTAACTGTAAAGTACCGTAGCGGGCACGGGTAACTAATCCCCAGAAACGTTCTAAAGTCTGTGGGTCTTCCCAATCAAACAAAGGTTGCTCAAGCGAACGCAAAGGTATGTAAAGATAAACGGTAAGACCGAAAATGAAAAAGCAAAAAGCAATGAGCAAGGAGCGAAAAGTAATCAATGATCTGTTTTTCCACCAAAAGTAAACAAAACCGGGTAAAAAGAGAACCAAAGTATGATGATTACCTAACCCAAGACCAAAAAGGAAAGAGAAAAGATAAAGAAAGCGAGGAGCGAGTGAGCGATTAGACAAAGAATTGAGAGAAAGATAAATCAATAAAACAGCAAAGAAAGTATTTAGAGTAAAGACTTCGCTAACTAAACTCTGTGTCCAGAAGATTTTTGCAAAACTTAAAGTGAAAGCCAAAACTATTGCTGGTAAAATACTACCGCTAAGAAGGAGAATAATCAAATAGACTAGAACACAAGTTAGAGAACCGAAAAATAAAGACATTAAATTCATCCGGTAAGCATAATTTCCAAATGGAAAGAGGAAAGTAAAAATTCTTCCTAAAATACAATAAAGCGGATAACCCGGTGAATGAGCAATACCAAGTGTTGCTCCTGCACCAGCTAACTCTCCGGTATCACCACTCAAAATTGTCGGTGAAAGTCGAAATAATCCAAAAAATAACAAAGTAATGAATAACAATACTGCAAGAATAAATTTTTTCATTTGAGACGTAATTTTGCTTGATTTAGGTATTTTGCTGCCTGTTGATGTTCTGGATTTATGGTTAGAACTTTTTCCAGTAATTCTACTACTTTTTGCCAGTTTCCTTCTTTCCAGTGAACTACCGCAAGATTATAATAGGCATCTACTGCCTGTGAATCAATTTCTATTGCTTTTGAATAATTTCCTTTCGCTTTTTCATTTTCTCCTTTTGCTTCTTGAATTACACCTAAATTGGTGTAACCTAAAGAATAAAGAGAATTGATTTTCAATGTCTGAAGAAAACATTCCTCAGCAGAAGAATAATTTTTTTCGTAATAATATTTTATTCCTAATTCCGTAAGAGTATAGAGTAGATTGTTTCTTAACCATTTTACATCTTCGCCAAGTGAATAGGTATAATTCCATTCTTTTAGGGCACCTTGTAAATTACTATTTTTTTGTTTTTCTACCCCATGTAAATAGGCGTAGATTGGTGCTAAGGCACGAACACGATATTCAGATAAACTACCTCGCGGTACATTTCTTAAATTGTAAAATTCCCAGATTGTCCCGATGTAACATCGGGACGCTACAGATTGATTGCTCACTTGGTAAAGAATACCCACAAGGTTTAGTTGATAACCAAGAAGGATTTTTTCGTTCATTGTAGAATAATATACTCTTCGCTCTTTGCTCAAGGCTAATTTGCTTTCTACCTGCTCCCGACGGATATTTTTTTCTTCACGGGTTAATTGCCGAAAATCTTTACCATAAGGATGAGCAAAAATTAATCCCCCCCGGTCAAAGGGATAAATATCCCTTCTCCTCCCTTCTACATATTTTAAATAGGCGGTAGTAAAAAATGTATCATCACCACCATCTATTATAAAATAAGAATCTGGTGCTAAGGTGCGGAAATTATTTCTTCCGTAATCGTAAGCTAAATAAAAATTTCTTCGGTTAACTGTCTTGGAATTCTTTATCAGCAAGTAACCCGGTAGAAGAAAGATTAAGATTGAGACCAACCTGAGTTTTCGCATTTGTTGCAGATAACCAAAAAAGAAATTTAACCCATAACCCAGACCGATTGTTAGCGTAAGGAGAGGTAAAATATAAAATCTTTCAATTACACCCCAGGCTTCTGCACTATCGGGCAAATTAGCTAAAAAAATAAAAAAAGGTCCACTAAAGAAAAATAGTAAGAAGAGGAAAACAAATTTATCTTTCTCTTTTAAAGTAAGAACTATTAAACCAAAAAAAGAAAGAAGTAAACCATAAAGAGTATAGTTTCCCTTTAGTCCGAGAAAAAAACGATAGAATTGAGCAAAAAAGGATAACTTTTTTTCACCTGCTCCAAGCATCAATCTCAAACTACCATAATCCGCACGAGTTACTACTCGCCAGAATGCTTTAAACGTTTCAGGATTACCCCAGTCAAGGGGTGGATTATTCATTGAGCGAATCAGTAAATATAGATAGATGGAAAAACCAAGCATAAAAAAGCAAGGAGCGAGGAGTAAGGAGCGAGGAGTAAGTTCTTCCCTCCTTGTCCACCAAATGTAAGCAAAGCCCGGTAAAAGCAGAACCAAAGTATGGTGGTTGCCAAGACCGAGACCGAAAAGGAATGAGAAGAGATATAACCGCCGAATGATGAATGCTGAATTATGAGTTATAAGTAAATAAATCAAGAGAATGGCAAAGAAAGTATTGAGGGTGAAGACTTCTGCAACCAGTGACTGTAACCAAAGAACTGGTGTAAAAGCCAAGAAAAAGACTGGGAGTAGGGGGTAGGGGGTAGGAAGCAGTTTATAAATGAGAAGAAGAGTTAAGACCGCAAAAAAAGCACTCATTAAATTTATTCGGTAAGCAGGATTACCGAAAGGAATCAGAAAAATAAAAATTTTACCTAAAAGGGAATAGAGTGGGTATGCTGGTGGATGAGCTAAACTTAGAGTAGAAGCAGTAGTAATAAATTCACCACTATCTCCTACCGAAACTGTAGGGCATAAAGTATACAAATAAATTCCAAAAATAGAGATTAAACCAATAACCGATAACCAATAACCAATAACTGTTTTCATCCTTCGGTAAACTCATCCCGTAAAGGGGCGTGCCCCCAACGGGACTTTTCGTCCTTCAATAAATTCAGGATGTCCTGTCTTCGGTAAACTCAGACCCTGAACTTGTTGAAGGGTCATAGTAGTCCACTTTCCCGACGGAAATACCATTCCATAACTAAGAATGAGCCGATTAGGAAATATAAATAAGGTTGATTCCAAAGAACAATTTTTTTCTTCACTCGTCCCAGAATTTCTCTCTCCGGAAGTTTGAGTTTTTCTAAGTCAAATTCTTCTAAATGAAAATATTCCCCGCCGGATATTTTTGCAATATTGCGCAGTAATTCTTCATTAAGGAAAAAGTGCTCTTTCTCACCAACACTTAAGACCTGGAAAGAAATTTTTCCTTCACCAAGATAAATATTTTTGTCCCATGCTTCTACGAAAAGAGTATATTCACCAGGTTCATCCGGGGTTATTTCTGCCCAGTATCCTCCTTCCGGCAAAATTTGTAATTTTTCACTGAGGTCAATTTTTTTCTTCTTCCAGTCAAAAAGATGGAATCTTACTTTCGTTTTTTTCAAAAGTTGATAGTTTTTATCGTAAATCCGAATTTCTATTGGTATTTTTTCGTCTTCAAGAAAAGATTTTTTCCCTAAAACAATACGAATTAGTTTCATCTCTTCCGCACGGGTTAACCAGCGGACAACTCTTCGCCAAAAATCAGCATAAATCTCAGGAGATTTTCCTTCTTTAGCTAATCCCAATGCCCAACGCCAAGTAGTATTAGAAGCAAACACAAGAACTCTTCCCTTACCCCTATCCCAAACAGCAAGGATTGGCACTTTTGAGGTGATTACTTCTTCTTGCGGATGAAATCCGAGGACGGTTGCACCGGGTTTTGCTTTTCCTAATTGATTACAACTATCCAGTTCCGGCATTTCTTGCCAGATACGCATTGTTTCGCTCATTGTTGCACCTAAATTCATTATCGGATGTTGATAATTTTCTCCCCACATCTGGAAGAAACCAAGAATAATTTTTTCTTCGTGTGGATTATAAATCTCTACTGGCAGTAAATCTTCAATCGCTGTTCCCTTATACCCCCCCCGACCGAAAGCATTATCTCCACCAATCATTACTAAACCGCCACCTTCCTCGGTGACAAAACGATATAAATTATCCAGATACTGAGAAAGGATACCAAACCGATGATAAGTGAAATTTTCAATAATTACTAAATCATAATTATGAAGTTCTTTAACAAAAATTTCATGTGCCGGAAAGGGGATAAGGGAAAGTTGGTCATCAGGGACAAAAGCAATATTTTCCGGATTACGCAGAATAACGAAAGAAACCAGTTCTATTGATGGATCATTTTTCAAAACATTACGGATAAATGCATATTCATAATTTACTTGCCCACAAAGATAAAGGATTCTTATTTTTTCCCGCACAACATTCAAAAGGAATTCTTTAGAATTATTCGTTACTGAAATTTCATCTTTATAAGTGGGAACACTTACAAGATATACTTTTTCGCCAAGTTCCTGAGGAGTAAAGTTTAATTTTACCCTTCCTTTACCTTGAGAATCTATTTTTACATTTTCGGTATCAAGTATTTGCGGACCATTTTTTCTGCTTAAATTTAGCGGAATATTTTTTCCTTCAAAACCATAACCAGTGATTTCTACTTCTATTTCAATAGGTATATTTTTGAAAGCAAAATCGCTGGATTTAATTTGTTCAATGGCTAAATCTTTCGGTTGCGGATTACCTACACCCAGAGCATAAATTGGCCGATTGAAATTTTCAATATAAACTAACGGATGCTCACCCTGATTATTCTGCCCATCACTAATCAGAAATATACCAGCAAGATTTTCAACTTTACCTATTTCTTTTAATGCTTGACTGTAATTAGTTATTTTCCCTACCGGTTGGGGAAATTTTTCTCCCCAAGGAGAAAGTTTATCCGAAAAAGTGTAGTATTTGATTTCGTATTTCTTTCCTAATTTTTTGAAAGGTTCCTGAGAGAAAAAATTTTTTATCTTTTGCCATCTTGGTTCCGGGTCAGCCAAATCCATACTTGAGGAGTTATCAAGAAGGATAGCTAAAACTGGTTTACCCGCCAGTTTTTCTCGGATGTTATATTCTGGTTTAAAGAGGAGAAAAATAAGTAGAAGAAAAATCAAAAGACGTAAAAAAGAGAAAAATAATTTTTTCTTTTGTAGACGATGAAAAAGAAAGATAGAAAAGAAAAAAGTAATACTCAGTAAAACAATAATTAACCCTTTATGCAGATAAATAAATTCAATATCTTTTAGGTTCATAGGTTTCTACTTAATTACCTAATTACTACCTTCTTATCTCCTTCGCATTTTTTCCTTAATGAACGGTTGATGGATATAATCGGTTTTATAAGTTCCAGTAAGAACATAAAGAAAAATGTTTGCTGTAAGTTTTATTGCTTCTAACCTCTGTGTTTCTCCGCCGGGTATGCAAGGGTAAAGATAATTTCCTAAACGGTCTTTTACCCAACTGCCAAAAAGGTCATTTTGTGAGTAAACAACTGCTGTCCGTCCAGAAAGATTTAATCCTTCTAAATAATTGTTTATAATTCGTCTACCGCTTATTTGCGGAAGAAGATAAAATGAACGAAATACCGGATGTTCCTCTTTGGGTAGTTTGACCCACTCACTATCCGGTAAAATACGAGCGAACTCACGTCGGATTGCTTTATCAAAACCACTCCTTTTTTCTCCCGAACAATCATCAATAAAAATTATTCCTCCACCTTTGATAAAGCGACGCAAAGTTTCTCTTTCTTTCTCGCTTAGCGCAGGAAAATTTTCTTTTCCCAAGATTATCAAAAATGGTGAAGAGAAAAATAATTCGTCATTTAAACTGACGATTTGTCGCTCGGATAAAATTTTCACACTGGTAGTTAAATGCAAAAAACGAAGCACCTCACCATAAACTTCCGGGTAAGGGTCCCAGTTACCTGAATATCTTAATTGCATGTATATAAACCGGTCTCTCTGCTCAGCAAAAGAAATTTTGATTAGCAAACTGTAAAAAATCAAAATCAAAGAAAAAAATCTTTTCATTATTTTTTCCTTACAAAGAACCGGTTCGCAACAAATCCTTCAAAAAATAAAAGCAGAAAAGTAATAAAAACTAAATTCTGGGTAATTTCTTTACCTTTTAAAAGTTGAGTAAATTTTTCTCGATATTTTTCTTTTACTGAAATATAAGTAACTGAAGTAGAGGGGAAAAAATTCTTGACCTCAGAGTAAGTTATCGGTTCAGGATTAGATTCACCGCTTGCCGAATCAAATTTAACTAAAATAAAACCATCTCCTTTTTTTCCTTTTACTTGGTAAAAGAAAGTGTATATACCCGGTTCTAAGCTATCTTTAATTTCGTAACCTTTAAATTCTTTTTCTTCTTTCCAAACCACTTCTCTATCTTCAAGGTTTTCTTGTAAATTTTTTATTTCCAGTTTTTCCGGTTTTACCGTGAACGGTATACGGATAATTTCGCCGGAATTAAAGGAAAATATTCTGTCTTCTTTTCTCGTCACATAACGAACTAATTCTTGGAAAAGGACTGGATAAAGTGGTTTAGCCGGAAAATTTGTCCATTTTCGGTTAAGTGTAGAAGTATAAAGAAAAACTTTTCCCCCTTCTGGATATGGTTTACTTTCTAAAAGGAGCGGACTACCGTCAGAGAATTCAAGTAAAACCTGACTGTCTGATTTCGGTTCAACTACAAAATAGGTAGAAAATACTATCGTAGAGAAATCAGTATCTTGCGAAAAAATTTTTAATGCTGGATGGTCAGTAGTAAAACGAGTAATTTTTACTTTTTCGCTTTTTACTTTAACTAACTCTGCAGGTATTAACCAATCCAGTGTTCGGTTATAAAATTGTAAATCAACCCTATCTCCCAAACTGAGAAAAATATTCCCCCCATCTTTCAAGTAAGATTTTAATCTTTCATTCTCTTCTTCAGTAATTTCTTTCCAGTTAGCCAAAACAATCAATGAGTAAGAAGGGTTAATTTTTCTTACCCAGTCACCATTTTGGAAAGCATCAACTTGAACTAATCCTTTTTCCCGATAAGGGTTTAAACTTAGACGAAAATAGTAGAGTTCACTTTCTACCGGAGAGAGTCCCGGGGAACCGTCAAGGGTAAGGATTTTAACTCTCTCTGGACGAGGATAAACAAAAAAACGCCGGTCGTCAAGAGAAAGATTATCTTTATCCAATTCAACATAGCCGGAAACAAAAGTTTCTGACTCTTCTGGAAAATCATAGATAAATTGTTTACTTTTTTTCTCATTTTCAGCAATTTCCAGAAATCCAGCAGCAACTTTTTTATCTCCCTCTTTTTGTCTTATGTACAACCAAACAAGTAGTTCTTTAGACCCTTTTTCTCCGTAATTGGCAATTTGTGTTTCAACAATTGCTGGTTTAGACGGACTTAATTCGCTTAAAGAAATTTCCTCTACAGCATAGTTTTTACCCTTTTCCTTACTTACCTCAACAAGGACAATTTTTACCCTTGAGTCATAAAAATCTATTTTTTTGAAATATTCCTCATTGATATTCCACCAACCATTTTTTGCTAAATCACTAATCAGAATAATTATTTTTTCTTTTTTCGCTGCATTTCTTAAAAATAAATAAATATCTCTTAAAACTGCTGACAAATCACTCGGATAGGGAGATAAAGAAATTTTTTCAATTGCTTCTAAGCAAATTTTCTTTTCTTGAATAAAATTCTTTGTTTGGATTTCTAAACGGTCAGAAAAACTACCAATGGCTATTTCATCAAATTCGTCAAGTTCACTGAGCAAATTTTTTGCTACTTCTTTAACCAACTCAAATCTTGGCTTCTCATCTTCAAGATAACTTAAAGAATAAGAATTATCTAAAAGAAAGAGTATACATTTACCTATCTCTTGAGATTTAGCGAAAAGTTGTCCATAATGAACTACCGGACGAGAAAAAAGTAAAGTTAAAATAAAAATAATTAAACACCGTAAAAAAAGTAATAAATACTCACGAAGCTTGTGTCTCCTTACTGTTTTTCTTAAAGCCATTTGAATAAATTTTGTCTCACTGAAAGAATAATTCTTATATTTTTTTCTGGTTAACAAATGAATAATAATTGGAATAACAGAAAGAGGTAAAGCAAAAAGAAAAGCAGGATTAAGAAAAAAAATATTCATTTGAGAATTCGCTAAAGACGCAGAATTTTTGCAGATTACGCAGAGGGGATATTCTCATTTTTTTCTGGGGTCTCTGCGAGTTTTTCAGCGTAATCCGTATTTGCTTTTTAGACTTTTGCCCGTTTTGCTAAATAGGAACCTAAAGCATAGTCTAAAGGAGTATCAGTAGTAAAAAGAGAGTAATCAATATCGCTTTTCCGAAAATTGAGTCGGTAATTACTGAGGAAATTGTTCATCAGACGAGTGTATTCTTCGCGAATTAGTTGTGGTTCAGCAGATATTTTTTCCCTATTTTCTAAGTTTTCAAATAAATATGCCTCACCTTCAGGTAATTTTTTTTCTACCGGGTCAAGAAGCTGAAAAACAATTACTTCATTTTTCTTATAACGGAAATATTTTAATATTTTTACTACTTCTGCTGGCTCTTCAAATAAATCAGAAATTAAAATTATTAATCCACGGCGACGAATATATTTGCCCAAATCGCTCAGACTTAAAGAAATTTTTGTTTCTTCCGAGGGATAAGTGCTTTCTAATTTATTAAGAATTAAAGATAGATGTGTCCAGTTGCTCCTTACCGGAATGTAAGTTTCTATTTTATTTTTAAAAAGGGTTAAACCTACTGCATCGCGTTGTTTAAGCATTAAATAGGCTAAACAAGCAACCAGTGAACAACCATAGTCAAATTTGCTTAAACTACCAGATTTGTAACTCATTGAATTAGAACAATCCAAAACTAAATAACTTTTCAGGTTCGTTTCTTCTTCATATTGTTTAACAAAATAACGGTCTGTCCGTGCATAAATACGCCAGTCAAAATGTTTAAGTTCATCACCAAGTGTGTACTCCCGATGCTGAGCAAACTCTAAACTCCATCCTTTAAATGGACTTTGATGTAATCCAGAGATGAATCCTTCAACAACTATTTTTGCTCGTAAAAATAAATTACTAATTTTGGCTAAAGTTAAAGGGTCAAATAACTCTTTTCGTTGGTCTAAATTGTCATTTTTCATTTTATTTAAGGTTTAATTGTTTCTAAAAGACGATGAATAATTTCTTCGGTAGTTATTCCTTCTGCTTCAGCATTAAAATTTAAAATTAAGCGGTGACGGAACACAGGAGAAACAAGGAAATTTATATCCTCCACTGATACTGTATATCTGCCTTCAAGGAGAGCACGAGTTTTCCCTGCTAAAAGCAAGTGTTGTGCTGCCCGCGGACTCGCACCCCAAGTGACATATTGACGGATAAACTCAGGGGCTACCGAATCATTAGAACGCGTCCCGTAAAAATATTCTACGGGACGCGTTGCCCGGATAAGTTTTACCGTATATTTATTAACATAGTCCGATACTGGCACTTTACGCACAATATCTTGTAAAGAAAGAACATCGTTGGCATTAAGTACTTTTTTTAAATTTGGTTGATATAGAGAAGTAGTCTGTTCAAGAATTTTTTGTTCTTCATTCTCACTCGGATAGGTAATATTTATCTGGAAAAAGAAACGGTCAAGTTGTGCTTCGGGTAAAGGATATGTCCCTTCTTGTTCAATGGGATTTTGTGTAGCTAAGACAAAGAAAGGTAAAGACAAAGGGTAGGTCTGCCCGGCAACAGTAACTTTATATTCTTGCATTGCTTGGAGTAATGCTGCTTGTGTTTTCGGTGGGGTACGGTTAATTTCGTCAGCAAGGACAATGTTAGCGAAAATCGGACCTTTAATAAAACGAAAAACTCGTTCACTAGTGGAAACATTTTCTTCAATCACTTCCGTTCCGGTAACATCAGAAGGCATCAAATCTGGGGTAAACTGTATCCGTTTAAATTCTAAGTCAAGTATCTGAGCTAAAGAAGAAACAAGTAAGGTCTTTGCCAAACCCGGAACACCAACAATTAATGAATGCCCACGAGCAAAAAGACTAACCAAAAGTTGTTCAATAACCTCATCCTGACCAACAATAATTTTATGTAATTCTTCTAAGATTACTTTTTTTGCCTGAGCAATCTTTTTTACCAGTTCTAAGTCCTTTTTCTCCGTAAGAACATTTGCCGCTCTCTCCATAAAAAATTTCCTCCTGAACAAATTCATCTCAATAAATATCAAGTAGAAAATCGGGAAACTAACTCATTCAATTGTTGTGCAGTCTGGAGAAGATTTTGTGCTGAGGCAGAAAGTTCTTCAATCCCGGCAACCTGTTCTTCACTTGCCGCTGAGGATTCTTCAGTAGATGCCGCGGTCTCTTCCGCCGCCGCCGCAATTGACTCAA
>Ga0315312_1000104_pt1 | contig 145123 bp, 137 predicted proteins | sample TDP7_MG_FD_203629 | JGI IMG/M metagenome (GOLD analysis project Ga0315312, IMG submission 203629) | Freshwater sediment microbial communities from Lake Towuti, South Sulawesi, Indonesia - TDP7 | ecosystem: Environmental > Aquatic > Freshwater > Lake > Sediment | place: Indonesia: South...
GACGAGTAAGTTAACGACACGTAGCCTAGGCCTAGCGGATCCTTTGATGATATTCCAATAACCTTAGTGTTGGGTCCTACAGCTTTTTTCAAGTGGTCTGGGTGTACAACGGCTATGTCCTTAAGTTGAAACCCTGACTTGACAAGGTCAGCTTCAAGCCTTCTAAGACCGAGGGGAGCTATTGCAGCCTCCAAGCTGTTTGAGGGAACTGGTTTGAAGAAAGTCTTCTTTAGTAAGAACCTGGGCAAGAACCAAGGCTTTGAAAAACCTGCGGCAAAGGGTATGACGTAGTCGCCATTGTATTCGCTCATCTCGGTAGATGGGCAGGTCAGCACTATGAGGTGAGAAGATTTTGGCATCATCGATTCTCTCTGGAGTTTTAAGCCAAGGATATTAGACGGAAAACACTTAAAGTTTTATGGTGCGTTTGGAATTCGTTTCTTTTTTGTCTTCAGAATGGCTTTTTAAGAAGTTCTTTTAGTTTGGAAAGTCTAGGCAGTCCCGTTCGAGCACCGACTTTTGTGATACAACGTGACGCTACGAAGTTGCCAAGTCTGCCACACTGGTACAAGTCTTTCCCCTCAACCAGTCCGTAGAGGAAGCCTGCGCAGAAGGCGTCGCCTGCGCCTGTTGTGTCCACCACCTTCACCTTGTATGGTGCAACTAGATGTGCCTCTTTGCCATCAGTCACGTAGCATCCTTGTTCTCCTAGCTTCACAGCAACTATGCTTGCGCCTTCTTTAAGCAGTGTCTTGGCGCCTTCTCTCCATCTCTTTCTAGTGAGCATCTTCAACTCGCCTTCGCTGGGCAAGACAACAAAACATTTCTTGACGAGAGGCTTCAGCTTAGTTAACCCCTTTCTAGCATATATTTCGCCAGGATCCAAACTCACTAGGATATCAGGTGACTCTGCAACCAGTTTTTTCTGGGCTTGAAACGGTTTTTCATCAACCGAGGTCAAGTGCAGAAAGCGTGTTTGTTTGGCGTATTCGAGGTTTATTTCTTCAGACGTTAAAGAATCATTGACGCTTGGGTGCACGTACAGTGCTCTTTCACCTTTCTTATCCACGTAGGCTGCGACGACGCCGCTTCTTCCTTCTTTGGCTACGATGATTCCATCTGTGTTGACGCCTTCCCGCTTGAAATCGTTTAGTAAGAGTTGTCCCTCGTGGTCTTCAGCCACTTTGCCTATGAACCCCGTCTTTAGACCCAACCGCGCTAAACCCACGATGGTGTTGGCAGCCGAGCCGCCTAGCGCCTCATGAAGATCATAGACGAAGGTCTCCTCTTCTTCCTTGCAGATTTTTGGAACTCGATAGATTTTGTCAACGTTAAGAGCACCAAATCCTACAACATCAAACTTCATGTAGACATCTCTCAAGTCAACAGAGATTTAAACATCAAGCTAAAGATACTTTATTATGATTAGAATCATTTAAAGAAAGCGAAGTGCTGAAATGGAGCCATTTGAAAAACTCTTCAAAACGAGCTTGCTGTCCATGTTTGGTCTCTTAAACATCATAGACATGATTCAAACCGTTTCTTTCTTACAGATGGGAATCGAAGGAAACCAATTCGTTGTACATTACCCTTATTTGTGGTTTCCCCTAAAGCTCTCTTTTGCTTTTGGTCTGCCAATTGGGTTGTATTGGTTAGATCTCTATCTAGATGAGAAAGAGGATGAAGGAATTTTCGCTTTCTTGAAACTATCTGTTTATCTCATGTACTTGATGGTTTTGTTAGCTGACTTTTTCTTCCTCTCTCTGGTCCTGCGAAACGCCCGCATATTGGGTCGTCTTCTACCTTAATTCGCGCAAGTAGATTTTGTGTTTGCCCAGTTTTCCACCATAGTTGCCCGCCGAGATTTTAATCACTCCTTCCAGATTCCTAACTGCGTCAATTCCTGCTTTCATGGCTTTTTTCACTACGTCAAGCGACATTCCGTTGATGACTATTTCTGGAATGGAGTTCACGCCTTCTGGAACCTTTGAGTCACGTATCTTCCCCTTCAGTGACGGACAGTATGGATGATTTGTGGTGGGTCCTATCTCTGGATAGTTTGTTTCAGGTTTTGACCCGGCAGAGCAAATGTCGAAGGGTGTGACAACGCCTTCGACCCTGTGTATGACTTCAAGGGCTTTGTCGCTTGCTTTGAGCGCTGAGTCTTCGTCTTGGCACATGAGCCAGATGTTGCCTCCTGAGACTCCAACGGTGTAGCTTAGGTAACGTTCTATACGAAAACCAGGCATCATGAGTGGAATATTAATGACTTTTCGACCGCTGAACTCTTCTTCCCACTCGTAGCCATCGCCGCAATGGCCTATGCTATCCATAGCATCAAATTTCGTGGGCGAATCAAGAGCATTAAAAACACACGTTGTAGGTTCGACTAAGATTTCTTGACGTATTCGGTAAGAAGTCTCCTTAATGAATTTTTTAAGTGAGGCTTCAAAAGGTTTGGACTCACTGATGCCACTCCAAAACTGAACCACAGCTCCAATTCGTTTGTCTGGCGTTTCAGCGGGTTTGAGCCATTTTTCCACTCCGCCCTCTCCTCGACCCACAACTCCCATGGGTAGGGCTGTTGAGCCGCAGGCTGCTCGTCTCAGTCTAGTTTCTTCTTTTGCTGTAATTAAAATTCGACAGAATAATCCGTCGAAAGCTTCAGCGTACGTATCTTCGATTTCTGCCATTTTCACCCCAACTTTCCTATTGCTTCACCTCTTACAGTCTTACGAAAAGCGGTGCTCTCATGCATCAGTTTCTCCATGCTTTGGCTATTTATTAGCTCTACTCGAGGCAATTTTTTACCGTAAGTTTTGAAGAAGTCTTCTTTTAGAGGTTGATATAAACCGATTTTCTTTATCATGGAGGACTTCCACTCTTTAATTAGATTCAAGACTTGAACTTTTCCAAATTTACTAAAGACATTAGCCAATACCGCAGTTACTATCGCATTTTCTGAAAGAACTGCAACTTCGGCTTCTCTAACTGCAAAGCTGTTGCCGTTAAAAGAAATAGTCAAGCCGCCTTCTTCACGAACGAGTCGAAAAACGGATACATCTGTTATGCTGTCGCCCACGTACATCACATTTCGCAACCGGTTGCCCGATAGAGCAACAATTCTCCACACGGCTTCAGCCTTTTCATCGCCACCAACAGGGTTAACTTCTCGTAACATTGTGCCAACATTCATTTGAGCGAGTTCTCTCCAAAAAATCTGGTCAAGCCTCCTAATTGAATTCTGATGTTCCTTTGGTAACTCACTTAAAGATTTGGCGCCCTTGGGAATCTCAGGAATCGGCATGCTGACCATTTCTTCTCTTAGCCTTTGAATCTGCGCTACTTCCTCTTGGTTTGTTTTGTACTTGTCGAGGTCTAGTCTAGTGCAGTGGACATTTTCGAAGGGAAAATCCGCAAGGTCGCACAGAAGGCGCATGTACTGCTCGTAACTCGTGCTGACTATGAAAGAAGGCATAAATTTCTGAACAAACCTTAACATTTCTTTGGCTCCAAAAACAAGCAACATGTTTTTTGAGGAGTAATCTGCCATCGCTTGGTTGGTGACTCTATAAGCCTTTAGAAAAGGAAGAATCAGCTTCAAGGTGTCTCCAGCCTTGTAGCCTTTTCTTTTCACAACGTCTGCGAGAACGTCGTCGTATCTGCTTATCAACGTGAACAACCGACTTCCGTCGGGAATGAAGTGGCTGGCGAGTTCGAAGGCGTTGTCGTTTCTTGATATGGGTCCTTCACAGTCGGATATGAAAATTCTCCGCCTATAGGACTGCTTCATGAAGGTTGCAGCCTCAAACGCTGCATGTGTTCAATGCTTTTTTGTATGTGCTCTCTTGAAGCTATGTCGTTTCTATGCCATAAAGCGCCACCTTTAATGGCTCGGATGCCTTCCAAAGAGATTTCTCTGGCCGCTTGAATGTTGTCTCCAATGCCTACAACACAGACGGCTCGAGAACTAAGTGCATAAACGTTTCCATCATCTCTGACTTCCATCGAAGCAGGATAAACGCGCATGTTTTCACCATATTTAGAGCTGAGTTTCTCAGCTTCACTCAAATCTAAGGGTTGACCAACTTCAGCTTTTTTCACACGGTCTGGAAAGGCACTTGCGTATCCACCATAGTTTGGCGGCGCCGTATATGTTACAACTGTAGCCTTTTCTTCAAAGTTTACACGGGTGAGATTGCCTTCCAAAATCTTGTAGCAAACATCCACAAAATCGTCCTTTAGAATAGGTAGCAGGTTCTGTATTTCTGGGTCACCTGGACGACTGTTGTTCTCAAGAAGTTTTGGTCCCTTACCCGTATGGATGAAGGCATCATAGAATGGAACGCCACGCAACTCGGTTTTATCTGCTTTCTTTTTCAGTTCGTTGAAGACTTTGTTGACGATTTCAATTTCTTTTTCTCGGTCAACTGTGGTCATAAATGGCAATACATCGCCGACGTCTTTGTATGAGCCCATTCCACCCGTGTTCGGTCCCTTGTCATCGTCGAAAGCTCTCTTGTAATCTCGTGTCTCAGGCAAAGTCACCAAGTGTCTTCCGTCGCAGAACGCTTGAAAACTAGACTCTTCACCCTCTATCTTCTCTTCCACTATGACAGAACCTTGCTGAAAATTAGCCAAAAAATGATCGAGCAAGTGCTCGCGGCTGCTGAAGTGGTCGCCCCAGACGCCTACACCCTTTCCTGCAGCTGGACGGTCGGGTTTAACAACGACTTGGTTTTTCATCTGGTCTAACCATGCATAGAGGTCTCTTTTGACAGCAGCTTGACTACCGTAGTTTCGTGGGGCAAACACCTTGAACTTCGGGTTTGCTTCAGGCGCAACTTTTTGTAAAAGCTGACGCTGAGCGACCTTGCTGGCTTCAATGGCAAACTTCCTAGTTGGACACACCATTGGAATGTTTGTTTCCTTTTCAACGGCGTCTCTTACGCCTTCTATTATGGGCTTTTCAGGACCCACGATTCCAAAATCTATTTTGTCCTTACGTTTTTTTGCAAACTTGCAGATGTCGCCAACGTTGAGGTCGGAAACAACAAGATGCTCCTTAGCCCTTTTAACATTGAATGGGTTTCTTTGTTTGTCAACCACGTAAATCTCAGTTTTGTAGTCTTGACTGCGTGTAAAAGCGTCTATCATGGCTGCTTCTCTGGACCCGTACGACACGACTAGAATGCCGACTTTTTCCATTACACCACGCTTGCCATTTCGTAAATTCTACCAGTTTCCTTGTAGCCTTTTTCAAACCTCGCTTTCATGGTGTCTGCCATTTTCTGAGCAAGCGGTGTTGGATACTTTCCTGTCACGCATGCTAGGCAGAGTTCGTCTTCACTCATGCCAATCGACTTGACTAATCCCTCAGGTGATTGATAGTTGACGGCGTCGGCTCCTATTATCTTGGCAATTTCTTCATGGTCATGCCTCGCCCCTATCAATTCACTGTAGGTTGCCATGTCGATTCCATAGAAGCAAGGACCAATTATGCGTGGAAAAGTGACGAACAAGTAAACTTTTCTGGCGCCCATTTTGCGTAGCTTTTCAACCACAACCTTCGTGGTGTCGCCTCTCACAATGCTGTCCTCTGTCACCAAAACCTTCCTTCCTCTGATTTTATTCGCCAAGACATTGATTTTACGGTCGATAGTTGCGTATCGCTCTTCTGGAAGCAAGATGAACGCTCTTTCGGTTACGTATCTGTGCCTGCGTAGCGAACGCTCCCAACGTAAGCCTGTTGCTTCATGAAGTCCGTAAGCAACATCATCACCTGTCTCAGGCATCGAAATGATAATATCTGCATCCTTAGTGAACTCACCGTATTCTCGCGCCAAGTTTCTTCCAAACTCTTCTCTAACCTCATACACGAAGCGATTTCCAAGCTTAGAGTCTGGTCTAGCGAAGTAAGCAAACTCGAAGGCGCAGAGTGCCTTTCGTCTACAAGGAACAATTTCCTCCCTCACAAACCCATCTTTAGTTGCTATGACCAGTTCTCCCGGCTCTACCTCGAAGTCTTGTTCGAAACCGTTAATATCCAAACCCACGGTTTCAGAAGAAACAGTCCAAATATTTCTGTTTAAGCTATGACCACAACATAGAGGCTTTATTCCATATGGGTCTTTAAAGGCGAACAACTCGCCGTCTTGGGTTATGCCACTAACTGAGAAAGCGCCCTCCACATCATGCATGCATGTTTTCACCGAAGAAACGAGGTCTTTACCTTCCATTAGGCGCATGAGAAGCTTTCTACCGATGAGTTCAACATCACATTCATAACTGAAACTTGGAAACTTGCTTCGAATCTCCCACTTCAGAGGCACGTTATTAACGATATTGCCATTGAACGAAATTGCCACTCGCTTTTCATCAGCCTCTAACGATATGGGCTGAGTCCCCCGGATCAACGATTCTTCATCAGTGCCGCCCGAAGTCGTGTACCGCACGTTGCCTATGCCCACGTGCCCTGGCAGACGGTCCAGCCAAGCTTGAATGTCCCGCTTTTTGATTTTTGGAACAAGGTCTAAGCCCTTGTAGACGTGAAAGCTTCCATTATAGGTGAGTATGCCATGCGACTGGTGTCCTCTATGATTTTGGGCTCGCAGTCCCCAATATATGAACGGGAACACTTGTCCCTTATTGAAGTCTTGGGCGCCGAAGACACCGCATTCTTCGTTCACGTCGTCTGGCATACTTGGAACTTCCAGCAATAGAAGAAGTCTCCATACACGTATATATCAATTTTTATAACATGAATAAGTTAATTTATACGTTATTCTGTCTACATAATGGCTGCGTTGTCAGCGTTTTTGATGAGAACCTCTTTCTTATCCCTTGGAATTACAACGTTAGCTGCATAGTTGTGACCGTCGGCAACGCCGAAACCTTCTGAGGCTTTTAAAAGAAGGCCAACAGCGCCCCTCATTTTGCCTTGATCTATGAGAGAGTGTAAGCCTTTTGGAACTCTAACCGAAACCTTGACCAACTCGTCTTTCAGCTTACCCCATCCTGGCACTTCAGGTGGCACGTTAACAAAGCCCATGATGTATTTGTCGGATTTTATTAGTCTAGCTTGATACGAAAGAAAGGAGCAGAACTGCCCAATGACTTTTGTTCCCATTCCTTTATACATATCACCTGCGTCAAACCATTGAATACGCATTGTTTCCTTGAGTCGTTCACGATAAAGCCTACCGATGAGCTGCTTGTTCACGCTTTTCCTTCTTTCTTCCCACTCGTCTATTTTTCTCTTAACCCCGTCGCTAATGCCTTCTAAACAAGCTTGGATGCCAAGTTCTGGACCGCCCTCGTAATAGCCAACTGCGCCAAGAATCTGCAACTTAGCGAAGAGATCGTCTACACGAAGACCAAGTTTCACAATTTCAATTCTCTTTCCCGCAACCCTCACCACACCATTTTTCTGAGCTTCATCAAAAACAACTTTATTCAAACCCACATAGTCCCCTGGAATTTCACAGCTGCCAACTAAAGCCAGGTGTGAAAGGTCGAAGTTGTGTTCGTTGAGGGCTTTAGCAAAAAGATAGTTACAGGTGGCGCCTGAAAAGTCGGTTTCTCCTTGAAACCCATGATGCTCCAAGTTGAGGTCGAAAACTTTAGGATCCTTCGACGGCGTTGGGTCATGATGATCTAAGATAACAGTTAAGTTTCGACTAGAGTTGACTTCTGAAATGAAGTCGGCGTGAGCAGAGCCAATGTCCAAGTAGAATATTGTTTCACCCTCGCCCTTGTGAATATCCTCGACAACTTCTGGGTAGATCTTCTCCAAACAGAAAGGTTTGACTCTGAAGCCTTCACGCTCCAACGCAGCCTTCGTAATGGCGCAGGAGCAGAGACCATCTGCGTCGTCGTGATAAACCATAGTAATTTGTTTTGACTTTGTCTTCCTCAATTGCAGAATAGCGATGCCAACTTTTCTCCCGAATTCCTCAACATTCATCTGCTGAACGCTCCTATTAAAAGGAAGATTTGTGAGTGTTAAAGCAATTGTGCTATATTGTTTTAGAGACAACTTTAAGCAGGTCTGATCTAGTTACTATGCCTACTACTTCTCCCTTTCTAACCACAAGAACACCGTAATGGTCCTCTAGTAGAGGCTTAATCATGCTTATGCTGGTGTCTTCGGGCACGAGAGGCAAAGGAGCCTGCAAAATTTTTTCCACTTTGTCGTCAGCGATAGTTGCGCTTAAGTTACGCACTATGCCTTCCTCTGTAACTGTGCCTATCACTTTTCCGCCTTGCATGACTGGCATTTGACTAATGGCGTTCCTCATCATAATCTGACTTACTTTAAGAACAGTGTCACCAGGCCTTGCGCAAATTACATGTCTCGTCATTACGTCGCTGCACTTTTTTCCCTCGCCTTGAGTCAAAACCTGCAGAATTTTGTTGACTGTTGAGAGACGTGGATCCACGTTTTCTTTTTCAATTTTGGCTATGTGCGCTTGTGACACACCGACTAATTCGGCGAGTTGGCGCTGCGTTAATCCTGTTTCGACGCGCAGTTTTTTGAGAGTTGCACCAGTCACGGCCATTTTATAACCACGGGTTATTTTTTATGCTATTCTAAATATCGTAAAATATATATTTGTTTCTGTTTATACCAATCCGCCAAAAACTGGTGACGACTTAATGACGACTCGTAACATTCTGGTTGACTGTTTAAAGCAGACACCTGTTGAACAACAAAAACTTGAAATCGTGGAGAGAAAGGGACTGGGGCATCCCGACTGCATCTGCGACGCCATAATGGACAGAATTTCAGTGAGGTTGAGCCAAGAATACTTGAAGAGAACTGGCGTCATTTTACACCACAACATTGACAAGTCCTTACTCGCGGCTGGAGAAGCAGAACCACAGTTTGGCGGAGGAAAGATCAGAAAACCCATGCTTTTGGTTATTGGAGACAGAGCAACCTTTGACGTGAACGGAGAAAAAATTCCGGTAGATGACATAGCACTCAAAACTGCAAAGGAATGGTTTAAGCAGTGTCTTCGCTTTGTTGACCCAGAGAAGGATGTGAGATATCAAGTGGAACTCAAGCCGGGTCATCCTGAACTTATGGACATCTTCAAACGTGGAGGAAAGGTTTTGGGCGCCAACGACACGTCAGCAGCTGTGGGCTACGCACCTATGACCCGCACTGAACAAACCGTTTTGAACACTGAGAAACACCTGAATTCACCAGAGTTCAAGAAAGGGTTTCCAGAGTCAGGTGAAGACGTGAAAGTCATGGGCTATAGAAAGAACAATGAATTGCGTCTCACCATTGGCATGGCGTTTGTCGACCGCTACGTAAAAAATGAGAGCGACTACTTCAAAAAGAAGGAAGCAATTCAAGAAGAAATCACCAACTTCGTTGAGAAGAACGCCAACTTTGACAAAGCCGCCATAGGATTAAACACACTGGACATGAAAGGTCGAGGAATAGACGGCGTCTACGTAACTGTTTTAGGCACAAGCGCAGAAGCAGGCGACTCGGGACAAGTGGGCAGAGGCAACCGCACAAACGGCGTAATACCGTTGAATCGACCATATTGCTCCGAAGCTGCAGCGGGCAAAAATCCCGTAAGCCACGTTGGAAAAATCTACAACACTCTAACCCACAAGATAGCGAGCGAAATCTACAAGAACGTTCCTGGACTTGAAGAAGTCTACATCTGGTTGCTAAGCCAAATCGGCAAACCCATAGACGAGCCAGCCATAGCGGCTGCACAAGTTGTCATGAAAGGAAACAATTCCTTTGATAGCGTTAAGAGAGAAATCGGAGAAGTAGTCAACCACGAACTAGAGAAGATAGACAAGTTCACTGCAGACTTGGCACAAGGAAAAATCCCAATCTGCTAATCATCAATTTCTTTTCTGTAACCCAAACACTACTTTGATATTTGGAAGAAATTGGTGTGTGTACGTATGCAACCCATCAGCACAGCTAACCACATTCATCTGTAGCACAAGAGAAAGCGTAATGTAGCGCATTAGTTAAACACGAGTAGCAAGAAACAACCATTAATTATAGCAACGAGGTTGACCCTTATGAACGATATCAAGACAAACTACGTGAAGAAAACACGCAAGTCCGCAGGACTTTGGAAAAGAGCATCCGAATTAATGCCTGGAGGCATAACAGCCAACATTAAGTATTTTGAACCCTACCCCATCTTTATGAAAAAGGCAAAGGGGTCGAGAATCTACGATGTAGACGACAATGAATACGTTGACTACTGCCTGTGTCTTGGTCCTTTAATTCTTGGACATGGACATCCAACTGTTGTTGAAGCAGTGAAAAAGCAACTCAGGAAAGACGGCACCACCATATTCGGTACACCACATGAACTCGAAATCAAAATGGCTAACGAAATAAGGCGTCTGGTTCCATGCGCAGAGATGGTTAGGTTTGTAAATTCTGGTTTAGAGGCAACTTTACATGCCATAAGAGTGGCAAGAGCTTACACTAAGAGAGTCAAGATAGCCAAGTTTGAAGGACACTACCACGGAGCACACGATTATGCGGCGGTTAGCGTGTCACCTCCCCTCGACCTAGCAGGACCACGAAACGCACCAAATGCGGTCTCCAATTCTGCTGGGCTTCCAGACTACATTCTCAAAAACACAGTGGTTCTGCCTTTCAATGACCCCGCAAGTGTAGAAAGAATCATTGAGAAAAACAGAAACGAGTTAGCAGCAGTCATAGTTGAACCAGTCGCAAGAGGGTTTCTCCCACCAGACACAGGCTTTTTGAAGATTTTGCGAACCATCACAAAAGAGAATAACATTGCATTGATTTTTGATGAAATCATGACTGGTTTTAGGCTTGGACTGGGAGGCACTCAAGAATTCTTCAAGGTCAATCCAGACATGGTCGCTTTGGGTAAAATCGTTGGAGGAGGATTGCCCATCGGCGTGTTCGCTGGCAAGTCTGAAATGATGGAGCTAACGTCTCCTGTGGGCGCTAAGCTTCCTTTTGACCGAGTGTTTCATAGCGGAACATTTAATGGATGCCCAACAGTGCTGGCCGCTGGCTTGGCAACACTTGAAGTTTTGAAAAAACCCGAAAGCTACAAGCACATAAATTGGGTTGCTGACAAAGTCAAGCAGTGCATGCAAGATGCCTTCGAAGACAACCATATTGATGCTCAGGTGATAGGCTTGGCTTCAATGTTCCAGTGTCTTTTCACTTCAAAACGTGTGAAAGACTACAGAGACATTGCAAGCGCAGACTCTAAGAGACGCATGAACTTTGATTTGGAACTGATTAACAACGGAGTCTATGTCAGACCAGGTCGAACCTACTACACTTCGTTAGCTCACACCAAATCTGACCTGGAGAAAACCTTTGAGGCTGTTAAAAAAGCAGCGAAGATAATAAGGGCTAGCTAAAGACTTTCCACTCGATATTTTTGTTCCTAGTGTTTTTCAAAAGCGCTAAGTATGATGACCTAAATTTTTTGCAGCCAGCTAATCGAGAAACTCTTAGAGCATCTTTAAGTATGCTTCTGAGAAAAATCTTTAAGGAATAGGCTGGTTGATAGCAACGAGGGGTTCTTTTGGTCTTTGACATTGTCATCGAAAACGCGCTTCTAATCGACGGAACTGGAAACCCTTGGTTCAAAGCGGACCTTGGTATTTCTAAAGGAAAAATAGTAGAGATAGGAAGGCTAAGCAATGTCAAAGCAGAGAGAGTAATAAACGCCTGTGGGTTGGTAGTTTCTCCTGGTTTCATAGACATACATACGCATTCAGATCTCGCTTTGTTGATAAATCCTCGAGCTGAGAGCAAAATCAGGCAAGGCGTAACAACTGAGGTCATCGGCAACTGTGGTATCGGTGCAGCGCCTACGCGAAAAGAGACTCTAAATCTTCTCAAAGACAAGTGGGGACTCGAAGCCAAAGCGGTGAAATGGAACTGGACTTCTTTAGGTGACTATCTAAAAGGGTTAGAGAAGCAGGGAGTATCACTGAACGTTGCTTCATTTGTTGGTCACGGGACAGTAAGAACTGCCGTCATAGGAGATGAAAACAGGTCGCCTACAAACAGGGAAATGAAAACAATGAAAACTTTAGTTGCAGAATCCATGAAAGATGGTGCCTTTGGTCTGTCAAGCGGACTAGTATATTTGCCAGGATGCTACGCAGAAACCTACGAGTTGATTGAACTCTGTAAAGTAGTGGCAGATTACGGTGGCATTTACACTTCTCATATACGTGGTGAAAGAGAAACAATAGTGGATGCCTTGAAAGAGGCTGTAGAGATAGGTGAAGCTTCAGGTGTGTCTGTGCAAGTGTCGCACAATTGTCCAAAATATGGCGGACACGGAAAATTCAAAGAACAGTCAGAGATTTATGAGAGAGCTAGGAAGCGCGGAGTTGATGTCACTCTTGACAATGACGCACACACAGACTTGAATCCAAAATTAAGTCAAGTTCTTCCACAATGGGCTCAAGTAGGCGGAAACCAAAAAATTATTGCGAGATTGCGGGACCCTAAAAGTCGTGAGAAAATTAAGAAGGAGATAGTTGAAGATAGATTTCCCGGACCAGGATATTGTGGGCTAGCAAAGCACGGTAGATGGAACAGAATCTTTCTGTTTAGTTGCAAGAAAAACAAGGATTTGATGGGAAAAAGCTTAGAACAGATTGCAAAGATGAGAGGGGTTGACCCTTTTGATGCCTACTTTGACTTGATAATTGAAGAGAGAGGAGAGGTAAGCGCCCTCTTTAACTACATTGAAGAGGATGACATTCGAGCTGTGCTGAAGCATCCCCTAATGATGATTTGCAGCGACGGCTTGGCTCTCGCTTCTTATGGCGTTCTGGGAAGAATCAATGGCTATTCTCCATGCAGCTATGGTGAATATGCATACATTTTAGAGAGGTACGTTAGAGAGGAGAAGGTTTTGACGCTTCAGGAAGCAATTAGAAAAATGACGTCTTTTCCAGCTCAAAGGCTAGGGTTGAGGGACCGTGGGTTGTTGAGAGAAGGAATGTGGGCTGACGTAGTCGTTTTCGACCCAAACACTGTCAAGGACAGAGCTACAAGTCGATATCCCTACCGCTTTCCTCTAGCTTACTTTCCCCACAAGTATCCAGAAGGTATAGAATACGTTTTAGTGAATGGAGAAATCGTGGTGGAGAAAGGTAAACATAAGGGTGTTTTTCCAGGAAAGGTTCTTCATCATCTGAGTACCAAGACAAACAGCTCATAAGAAGCTTTAATCCAAGTCCTGAAAACCCGAGGTCTATGCGGAGGGCAAGTTTTAAGCGGAATACTTTCTACATGAATCCTAGGGTCTAACTTGAAGATAATTGTGTTAGGTTGTGGCAACATAGGGTCTGTGGCAGCACAAGACCTAGCAGAGAGTTTACCATCCGCTAAAATAACCATGGTTGACGTTGATAAGAGTCGAGCTGAAGAGGCTGCTTCGAAAATTGGCTTAAACAATGTTTCTTGGCTTCAAACTGATGCGTCTAACCATAGTGAGCTAGTGAGCACAATAAAGAAATTTGACTTAATTCTAGGAGCCTTGCCCGGGGGTATGGGTTTCAAACTGTGCAAAGCTTCTGTCGCTGCAAAAGTGAACTTGATTGATGTTTCTTACACACCTGAAAATGTTATGGCGTTGAACAAAGACGCTGCGAAGGCTAAAGTGTGCATCATTCCCGACTGCGGAATGAGCCCAGGATTAGGAAATATACTAGTTGGTCGAGCTGTCAGCAAACTCGACAAAGTTGAGAGTGTTCACTTGCTAAACGGTGGTCTGCCAGAAAAGCCTGTGCCGCCATTGGGTTATGTCATAACGTGGTCTGTGAAAGACCTCATAGACATGTACTCGCGGAAAGTGAACATAGTGAAGGATGGCAAAGCGGTTCAAGTGGAAGCCATGAGTGGGCTCGAAGAGATAACTTTTCCCGGCTTGGGAAGACTGGAGGCTTTCTACACAGATGGACTTAGAACACTGCTTCACACGGTGAAAGGCGTCAGTGACATGTGGGAAAAATCGCTTCGCTATCCTGGACATATCGAAAGGATAAAGCTGCTCAAAACTTTAGGTTTCTTCGATGAAAAACAAGTTGAAGTGAGAAACATCCAGATTTCTCCAAGGGAAGTAACCGCTAAATTGCTGGCAAGAAAGTTAAAGATGCCCGAAGTCCCCGATGTTGTAGCTATGCACGTAGAAGTAAACGGATTAAAAGATGGAAAGAAGGTTATGTATACTTTCCACATGTTGGACCGATACGACAAGAAGCGTAGAGTGACAGCTATGGCGAGAACTACAGCGTACACAGCCTCAATAGTAGCCCAACTCTTAGCCAAGAAGGCTATAGAGGAGAAAGGAGTGTTTCCACCCGAAAAAATCGGAATGAACGAGAAACTCTACAAAAAGTTCATGAATATGATGAAGAAGCGAAGAATCGTGATTAAAGAGAGCAAGAAAACCTTGCGTTAATGTTTTATGTTTGTGTCTATTGCCTAAGGAGGTCGAAAATGGAGAAACTAATCATTACTTTGGCACCCACGGGTTCAGTGCCTAAAAAAAGCGACACAGTTTACGTCCCCGTGACGCCTGACGAAATCGCTGAGACAGCTTACCTATGCGAGCAAGAAGGAGCCTCAATTATCCACGTGCACTGTCGAGACACAAATGAAAACCCAACATCAGATTACAATATTTTCAAAGAGACAGTGGACAAAATACGGAAAAGAACAAACCTCATCGTCATGGTGTCAACAAGCGGCGTAGCAGGCAGATCTGACGAAGAACGAGCACAACCGCTCAAAGTGAACCCAGAAATGGCTAGCCTTACCACAGGCTCGCTCAATTTTTCTGGACGCAAACCATCTATTATTTATGCAAATAGCTGGGAAACTATAACATTCCTTGCAAAAAACATGCTTGACTTGAACATCAAACCTGAACTCGAAGCCTTTGACGTGGGCTTCATTCATCAAGGCATCAAGCTGATTCAACAGGGACAGGTAAAGGAACCAGCGCACTTCCAGTTGGTCATGGGTGTTGACGGCGGCATCCCTGCTACTCCAGACAACCTGTTGCACATGTGTCGTCAACTTCCTCTTAATGCCACTTTCAGTGTGGCGGGCGTAGGCAGATGGCAATTGAATATGATTACTTTGGCAATAACTCTAGGTGGACATGTCCGAGTGGGACTTGAAGACAACATTTATTATGCTAAAGGCAAACTTGCTCCAAACGAAGAGTTTGTAGCTAGAACACGACGTCTTGCTGGAGAACTACAACGTGAAATAGCCACACCAGAAGAGACACGAAAAATCCTAAAACTCGAAATGAAACAATAGAGCGCGCTTTTTGACAATTGCTTTAAGACTATCGGGGAGCATCGAGGCGTTTGCTTTTACGGAAAAGAAGACTTGGAAGAACCAAGCTGCAAGTTTCAATAATCGGATTTGGAGGCATGTGGCTGGGTGAACTGAGTACAAATGCAGCAAGAAAAGTCGTGAAAAGAGCTTTTGATCTAGGGGTGAACTACTTTGACACTGCAAGAGGTTACAAGGGCAGCGAGAAAAAGCTGGGTTCAGCTCTTCAAAATGTCCGAGACGAATGTGTCATTGCCACTAAGACAGGTTCCCGAACCAGAAGAGAGTCGCTTGCAGAAGTTAAGAAAAGTCTTCATGCTCTTCAAACAGACCGAATGGATATTCTTCAACTTCATGGAATAGATGACTCAAGAACATTAAAGAAAGCAATAGCTCTTGGTGGAGCACTTGAAACGTGCAAAGAAGCACGTTCTAAGGGGTTAACAGACTTTATTGGGATTTCAAGTCACCGAATGAATGTGCTGGTTGAAGCTATAGAAACAGGAGAGTTCGACGTGGTCTTAGTTCCTTTAAATGTTGTGACTAGACAAGCCATAGATGCGCTTCTTCCGGTTGCAAAAGAGCACGACATCGGAGTGGCAGTTATGAAGCCTCTTGCCGCCAAAATCGCCAATATACTGACTTGGAAATACAGTCAACCGCTATCCCTTCTTTCGAATCAACCCGAACTAGAGGCTTTCCTCGGAGTGGATACTGCCTCAAGAGTCCGTAATGCACTAAGGTTCATTTTAGCCCAAGATGTTTCCACAGTGGTTCCAGGCTTCAAGAGCATCGAAGAAGTTGAAGCTGCGGTTAAGGTTGGAAAAGAGTTTAAGAAATTAACTACAAAAGAAGCAAGACGGTTTAACGTGGACCTTGGAAAAGATTATTGTAGAGACTGTGGGCTTTGCCTTCCATGCCCAAAGAAGTTGAACATCCCCGCTCTGTTAAGGTTTTACGACTTCTACCGAATCTACGGGTTAAGAGAGTGGGCTAAGAAGTTGTACTGCGGTCTCAAAGTTAAAGCAGACGACTGCAATAATTGTGGAAAATGCGAGCCAAAATGCCCATATTACATACCAATCAGAAAATCACTGAAGGAAACCTTCAAAGTTCTCAGTAATCAAAGATAAATTTCCCTCTCTCAACTTTATCCTATGAACATAACTCTTAAGTAGAAAAGGAGTTCTATGTTCCCTTCCTAACAGATTAAGGTGATACAATGGAGAAAAAAGACTCTTTTCCAGTTGTCAAAGCAGAAGGTTCACATTACGACATCGGATTTCAAGTAGGCGCAAAGTGCAAGGACATTGTCAGAGCTTCTCTAGACGAATTCAAGAAGAAGCTGGAAAAAAGAATGCCATGGGAAAGAGTTTTGCTGGAAGCTAGGAAGTATCTTCCCTACTCTGAAGACTTTTGCCCAGAGTTGGTTGAGGAAGCTCGCGGATGTTCTGACGGAGCCGAAGTGAAATTCGAGGAATATTTTGCTCTCTACTGTAGCGACACGTTTCCATGGACCTCATCTACTCCTATACAAGCCTGTACAGACATCGCCGCATGTGGTGAATTGACGTCAGATGGCTCCATGCTCGTTGCTCACAACAATGATGCCACAGGCGAAGAGTACACGTTTCTGTTAGACGCGAAGCCAGTCGATAAGCCTAGGTTCTTCGCTGTAGTGCATGGTGGCGTGTTTCCAACTATTGGATTCAACTCTGCAGGCATAAGCATCACTGGGAATCACTTGACCCCGAATGACATGAGGATAGGAGTTCCTTTGGGTTTCACTGTTCGGAAGGTTTTGAGTGCAGAGAGTGTCGGTCAGGCTATGGAGTTTGCGCTTCCGTTGAAGAGGGCGTCTAGTTACAATCAGATTGTCTCAGATTCGAAGGGAGAGATATACAGTTTAGAGGGTTCTGCAACAGACTTTGAGCCTATTTACGCTGTTGATGGGTATATTGTTCACACAAACCATTATGTAACAGACAAAATGAAGAAGTATGAACTGAACAGAGACAAAATTACGCACTCAATCGTTAGGTATAACAGAGCGCTTAAATTGATGAAAAAGAGATTGGGCAGTTTGACAGTCGACTACTATATAGAAATCCTCAGAGACCATGTCAACTATCCCTACTCCATCTGCAGACATCAAAGCAAGGAGGGCCCAATCTTAGGAGAGATAAAAACAATTTACTCAGCAATAATTGACCTTACGCACCTCAAGCTGTGGCTGTGCCGAGGAAATCCCTGCACTGGAGAATACAAAACCTACCAGATGACAAGTGAATTAAATAACGCTAATTAACTTAAGCCTTCAACTTAGCAATCTGCGCACTCTTTGATGAATTCTTCTAGCTAAAAAATAGAGATGAGCCATAAACGTTCTCTTCCAATTATCAAGACTAACGAAAGGAATCAACAATGTTTAAGCATGTTGGAAAATGGTTGAGCAGAGTATTCACATTCAAAGGCAACGTTCGAACCCTTTCCATAACATCACTAGTAGGAGGAACCTCCCTCATACTACTAAGAGTCACATTGCAACCATTCGTCCTAAGCCTAGGAGTCTCCATGGCTTACGTTGGGCTTCTGGAAACCTTCGGAGGTCGAGGCGGAGTAGTCAATTCAATCATACAACCCTTTGCAGGCTGGCTTTCTGATAGGAAAGGAAGAAAGCTATTTATCATCCTTGGAAGCGTCTTGTCCTTGGCAGCTCTAACCTTCAGCACCTTGGCAAGCTACTTTCAATTGTGGATATGGTTGATTCCTACAATAATTGCACTAGGCCTATCGGGAATCAGTCTGCCAGCTGCCGACTCCACTGCTGCAGAGTCGGTAGAAGTAGGTGAAAGAAGTATGGCGTTCACTGTCATAATGTTCTTCTCTTTGCTTCCAGGCATTTTCGCTTCCGTCGTTGGAGGCTTAATGGCAGACCAATTCGGCTTTACCACGGTATTTCTATTAGGAGCAATTTTGCAGGCTTTCAACATAATCTTGGTTTGGTTTTTCGTCCGAGAGACCTTGAGAACCCAATCTGCAATAAAACTGTCGCAGCTGACAGAATCTCTCAAATCACTCTTAATTCCGATTAAAAACTTGAGAGGCTTTTATCTAGCAATTTCCTCTGACTCCTTCTTTTGGGGAATAGGCGCTGCAATATTATCGGGGCTTGTTCGCAAAACGTACAATTTCTCGAACTTTCAACTAGGCATGATGTCAAGCATATTTTTTATTTCTTCAGCTGCTACCCAACTACCCATGGGCATTTTAGTGAAAAAGTATGGATGCAAGAAGTTGTTGATGCTTTCAGAAGTCGTTGGCATAACAATGATGATCGGATGGTTGATGTTCACAAGCTTCGAAGCCTTTGCTTTCTTTCAAATTCTAATGGGTCTTGTTGTCACCACATGGGTTCCAGCAATAAAGACATTTCTAGCCAATAGCGTTTCAGAAGAGGAGAGAGCGGAAGCGTTAGGGAAGCTAGCTGCCTTTAGGGGTTTAGTTGCATTTCCAGCACCTTATTTAGGGGGAATTCTCTACGATGCACTGGGGTTTGCGGCACCTATAATGGCTGGGCTTGTAGGAGTAGTATTCACACTAGTCCTCATATTCCTACTTGTACACGACCCGTAAAAACAACTTTGAAAAACATAGAAATTGAAGATTGAGTCTAGGCTTACTTTTCATGCGCTCATATATTTCTTAAAGAACTCTATCACTCTTTTGTGCGAGTCGATTCGATTTTCAAGTCGCCTAAACACGTGTCCTTCATCCGGATATATTTTGTGCTCAAACGTTTTTCCGTATTTTTTTAGAAGTTCCATAACTTGATAAGCTTCAGTGACAGGACATCGGGGGTCCTTGGCTCCATGTAGTATAAGTACGGGAACTTTGATTTTGTCCAAGAAGTGTATTGGAGACCTATCGTGGTAGAACTCTGGGTTGCTTTTTGGAGTTCCTACCTTTTGAGCATCAGCGAACTTGAGGTATTCTCTTTCAGTTTCGTACTCGGTTATCCAGTCAAAGAAGCCTACAATGGTTACTCCCGCAGCCCACACATCTGGGTATTTTGTTAGAGCCAGCAAAGCCATGTAACCGCCATAGCTTATACCGTAGATTCCTATTTTATTAGGGTCAGCCAGCCCGGAATCTTTCAAGTATTTAGTTGCTGCAACAGTATCCATGAGGTCGCCTCCTCCAAGGTCTCTATCACTCATACGCAGAAACTTACGGCCGTAACCCGTGCTTCCCCTGAAGTTTGGCTCTATTACCACGAAGCCATTAGAAACAAAAAATTGAACATACGGATTCCACATGTTTATGACCTGAGCTTCAGGACCACCATGAGGCACAACTAAGGCAGGAGACTTTTTACTCTTCACTTCTTTAGGCGCATAAATCCACGCAGGAATCTCTAATCCATCTAACGACTTGTATTTTACAACCTTCGGTTTCACAAGCTCTTCTTTGATAAGCTTGTCTTTAAGAGACGTTGTTATTTGCTCAAGCTTGCCATTCATGTCTACTGCCCAAATGTCTTCCGGGTCTTTTGGTCCAGAGTAGAGGAAGAAGACTTTGTTTCCCGTTGGGCTCCAAGTTGGAAATGTGCAAACTCCTTCTTTAAAGCCTAACAGTTTAGCCTTAGCGCCTTTTAGTGATTTAATCTTCAACATCAGATTTCCTTCGATGTTTTCAACAAAGGCGATATTTGTTTCATTAGGTGACCATGTTGGAAAACTTTTTTCAAAAGATGTTTTTTCAAACCATTCTTCAGTTTCATTTTTAAGGTTGTATATTCCAATGTCATAGAACTCGTTGACGTTTGATGTGAATACTAGTTTTGAACTGTCAGGTGCCCAAGGATGTAGCCCAATTCCGATTTCAGCATTTGGATGACTCACTATCTTCTTAGACGTTTTATCTTTCAGGTTGAGGAGCCACAAGCTTCCGTTAATGATGCCTCGAAGAAAAGCGGCGTACCTGCCATCTGGGGATAATGAAAATAAGAATACGGGTTCTTCACCTTCAGAGAGCTTTTGGATCTCTCCTGTTTTCGTAGACAGCCTATACAGATTGAGATTGTCTCCACCTCTGTTAGAAACGAAAACAATCCACTTGCCATCAGAAGTCCAACTTGGACTATGATTATCGTAAGGGTCATTTGTGAACCTAGTTGGTTTTTCACCTTTGGCAGGAGTTGTGAAAATATCGAAGTTTTCGTCGCCAGCTCTATCGGAAACATAAGCTATTTGTTGGCCATCGGGAGACCACTTAGGCTCCAGCGCTGATTCGGGTCCACTTGTTAGTTTGCGGATTTTCGGGCTTCTTAGCTCCTTTATGTAGATGTCCCATTTGCCTTCCTTATTCCATGAAAACGCCACTTTGGTTCCGTCAGGCGATAAATCGTATTGGAAAACCGTTGGTATTTGGGTCAAAGTTTCGAGAGAAAGAACTTTCTGACGCAATCCTCTCACCTTGCGTTCTTTACCTACAGATGTAGACTTAAACCTTTTTGCGTCATGAACTGAAGACGAAAATCACGCTCATCTATGTATAGGGCATCATGTTAATATCCAATACCATAGGAAAAAACCAAGTGCTAACATAAAAACACCTGAAATGAGTTTGATTTGTCTCCTTTTTTCTTTGCGCCATGTATCCATTTTGACAAGGGTGTCCACGTTTGAAGCAAACAGAAGCAAAACGACCAACGGCACAATGAACATTAGGTTGTACAACACGAGGTAGGTTAATCCTCCTAGGAATGTGGTCTCAATTGAAAGTAGCACTAGAATGCCAATGTATATTCCTCCTGTGCAAGGAAACTCCAATAAGCCAACTAATGCGCCTAGAACTAAAGCAGCGGGTATCGTTGACTTCAAAACCATGTTCTTGAATTGTGGAATAGCTCTCTTTGGGAACTTAAGTTCAAACTTGCTTGGCAATAATGCATCCTTAACATAAAACAAACCCAATACTATAATTAGGATGGCGCCTATCTGCGCGAACAAGTATTTGAGGTTAAAGAACGATACTGCATGAAGCAAGTTCAGCCCAATAGCCAAATAGACGATGAAAAGACCCAAAATATACGCTGCGCCCATTTTCAAAACATCACTTCTGGTTCTCTGAATGCTGAACAAAAGGGATGAGAAGAAAATTAGCAAGGCGAAGGCGCATGGGTTCACGCCATCTACGAGACCTGATACAAGAACTAAGGGCAGAGTGATACGATTTGGTTCAACCTCAGGCGGCGCATCTAACCCAGCTAGGTATGCGTCTATAACCCACTTCAACTTCTCCCACGTGATTTCTTGCCCTGAAATGTGATACTGATAATTTATCACTATGGAAGGAACATTGGTAAGGTTATACTGCCCTAGGCGAGATCTTACCTCGTCAGTGGTAGCATCAAGCCATTCAATACTAACCCTGCCACGATATTCAGCGTCGACCTTCAGAACAAGCTCATGGACACGGAGGTCATCTTCCCGTTGCCATTCATACTTTGGACACTGCTCACAACGGGGGATATAAAAATATTCCATAACAACCGTCTGGTTTGCAACTGTCACTGCAACAAAAGCCCAGAAAATGAATAACGCAGAAGTGAAACTAACCGTTTTAAGCTTCATTTCTCTCTAATGAAACTAAACCTAAACGGCATATTTATGTCTTACAACTCTTTATCATCACGAGAAATCAAAGATTGAGGCGACACAAACTGGGTAGTTCTCACAACATGCGTGGCTTAACGTATAGTATACAGAAATTTTAGATTCACTATACAAGTGTCGCAATTTGTTCGGAAAAAGGGGTGTATGCTATATGCGTTTTCCGTAGTTTTTGCTAAGGTCAGTCAGATCAGATTTGTCTACTTTGTTGTCTTTGTTGAAGTCGCATTCAGGGTTCCAGTTGGATGAGCCAAGCGCACTTCCGTAAGCTCGGGCTACTTCATAAAAGTCGGAACCGTCAACTCGATTGTTCCCGTCAACGTCGCCACGCATCTTGACCTTTACTGAACCACTGAAGACGTGCAGAAAAGTTGGATAACCCTCCACGTCCACACCAATTTTTTTGCCTTCTTTGGTTGACAATTCAACGTTTACAAGGCTGAGGGTAAACGTTCCTGCCTTTTTCGCCGTCAACGTCATTGTGAATGTGCTGTTGGATAAGTCTGGGTTGTTGAATGATGCAGCGGGAAAATATGATGAGTAAGCGAGGCGGTATATCCCAGCAACTTCGTCTAAATTAGTCACGGGCATCTCAAAGACTGGGTAATAAAGCACACCTTCTGGATAGTCTTCCACAGGAACTGTTACAGTGTGAGTGACATATCCAAAAGCAGCTGGGTCCCAATGAAACTCATGGTCAAAGCCATAAAGATTGCCAAGGGGTATCCAAAAATCGGGATTTTTAGGATCCTGAATAGATATATTTGTTAGGTTGAAAATTTTAACGCTAACGTCGAACGTGTTACCTTCATACACTGTTATACTTTGAGGAGCAACATAGACTGAAGGACCAACTGCAGGAAAGCTCTTAGCCCCCATGACTGCGCTAAAGAAGAGTAACAAGGCAAACGATACTTTCAATATACGTTTCCACATCTCTCTCCCCTCTCTAACAAAAGTGGGATTTGTGATATAAAAGTATTTCCTACTATGATTATAAAAACCCAGTTGCCTGCATTATGCTTATCTTTTATTAACGCTTTGAATAAAGGTGACACGCTACGAAATGGGAACTTCCCACGTCTATGAACTCGGGCTCTTTTGAACTGCATATTTCACCAATGTATTCTGGGCATCTGGTATGGAATCTACATCCCGACGGGGGATTCACCGGGCTTGGAATCTCGCCTTTAATGACAACCTCTGCTCGCTTAGATGTAGGGTCAGGAACAGGAACCGCTGTCATCAACGCTTTTGTATATGGGTGTAAAGGTTCGTAAACGATTTTTTCTGTTGTGGCTTTTTCCATGATTTTGCCAAGGTACATGATAGCTATGTTATGGCAAATGTGACGAGCTAAAGCCAAGTCATGAGTTATGTACAGGAATGATACATGATACTTTTCCATCAAGTTGAACATCAAGTTCAAGACCTCTGCCCTGATAGAGACATCTAACATTGACACTGGCTCGTCTGCGACTATGAACTCAGGATTTACTGACAAGGCTCTTGCTGTAGCCACTCTTTGTCTCTGCCCACCACTAAGCTCGTGCGGATACCTAAACAAGAACTCCTCTGGCGGTATCAACTCAACATCCTCAAGAACTTTACGCACTTTTTCATCCAATTCAGGTCCACTAGCGATTTTTTGCAGCAGTAATGGTTCCGCCACGATGTTAAAAATCGTCCATCTCGGATTAATAGACTCGTAGGGGTCTTGAAATACTATCTGCATCTTTCGGCGTAGGGGCTTAAACTCGCCTTCAGGAATTGTTGCTATATCTCTCTCGTGAAAGAAAATCTTTCCGTCAGTTGGCTCAATCAGTCTAACAAGAAGTCTTCCGGTAGTGGTCTTTCCGCTGCCACTCTCTCCCGCAAGCCCGAAGATTTCACCTTTTGCAATTTCAAAGTCTATTCCATCGACTGCACGTACAAATAGCTGCTTTCTAGAAAGGACTGTGCCTATGAAACCCATTCTTACAGGAAAATATTTTCTAAGACCAACAGCTTTAACAACAGTTTCTTGCGTTTCAATCCCTCCATCAGGCTTTGCCTGTAAGGTGGCAAGCAACTTTATGAGGCTTCCCCTTAACCTCCAAAAGCGGTGGTTCCTTCTTCTTGCAAATTTCCATGGCATACTTGCATCTTGGGTTAAATCGACAACCATCTGGAGGTGACAACAAATCAGGTGGAAAGCCAGGTATAGAGGTCATACGTCTTCGTTGAGACCAAATATTTGGAAACGCTTCAATCAAGCCTTGTGCGTAAGGGTGTAAGGGCTCTTTAAATATGGCTTTAATGTCTCCATACTCCACTATTTTTCCTGCGTACATGATAGCGATTTTTTCACAGGTTTCAGCAACTACAGAAAGGTCGTGAGTTATTAGCATCATGGATAGATTCAGCTTTTCCTTAAGCCTTTTTATAAGTTGAAGAACCTGAGCTTGCATAATTACGTCCAAGGCTGTAGACGGTTCATCTGCTATCAGGAGATCTGGGTTGCATGCCAAAGCCATAGCTATCATTGCACGTTGTTTCATTCCTCCGCTGAATTCGTGTGGGTAATTGTCTATTCTTGAAGGTTCAATTCCGACCATTTCTAAAAGCTTTTTCACTCTCTCTTGGGCTTCTTTCTTATCTACGTCAGGTTCATGTGTTTTAATAGCTTCGACAATTTGATCCCCTACCCTGTGAACTGGGTTAAACGCATTCATTGCCCCTTGGAAAATTAGCGAGATACCCTTCCATCTAATCTTCTTTTCCATATCGCTTTCTTTGAGTCTGACGATGTTCATGCCATTGAACATTATTTCTCCTTCTAGGATTTTTCCTCCAGACGGTAGGATTCTCAGCAAAGATAACGCCACTGTAGTTTTGCCACAACCAGACTCTCCAGCTAATCCCATGGCTTCTCCTTTTTCAACTTGGAAAGTAATGTTATCGACGGCTTTTACAGGACCCCGAAACGTAGAATAGTAAGTTTTTAGATTGTTCACGTCTAGCAGCGCCATATTGCCACCCTTTGATTATTCTACGACTTATATGAGTGAATAGGATAGGATATGTTAGGAGATTCAAATATCTTTCGCTTGAATAAGTCTCCTAAATTTAGGGTGAGAAAGGATCAATTGCTGATTGCCTCTAACCATAACCTTTGCAGTAGAGTTTATTTCTGGCTCTCGCTCTAGCTTTTTTGGTAAGATTTAGCTGTTTGACCACTTGGTTTGGTAGATCCTTGGTATCGTGCGGTTTGAAGCCCTTGGAAGAACTGTAAAAGTTGGAGAAAAAGTTTTGGAGATTTGTGGAAGTAGATTGATTCCTTAAGTCGCTAGTTTAAGCTTTGTTGTCAACGCCTTGCTCTAAGTTTGGGGTTAAGTATTTCATCTAGAGCATACCCTACAAGTATAAACGCTATAGCCAATAGAGATATTCCAACACCTGGCGGTATTACCCAGAACCAATATTCGCCAAACGCTTTTGTTACTGTGACTCCTGCTCGACTGAATTCAAACAGCATTCTTCCCCAGGATATTATAGTTGGGTCGTATAGTCCAAGCCAACTTAATGATGCTTCAGCCAGAACAATTCCTGGAACCGACACTGCAAGCGTAAGGTAGACAAGAGCAAACACATTTGGAAGAATGTGTTTAAAGATGATGTGGAATCTTCCAGCTCCAGAAGCCTTCGCTGCTTCGATGAATGCTCGTTCACGTATTGAGAGTGTTACAGATCTTATCTGGCGGGCGAAACCCATCCATCCTAAGAAAGACAAAATCAATATAACATTCCAAATTGAGCTTGATAATACCACCATCAAAACTATAGTCAGAGGCAATCCTGGAAGGCACATAAGGAAATCTCCGAATCTCATTAAGCCCTCATCTACAGCGCCTCCTATATATCCTGCAATCAAGCCTAAAGCTAACCCCAAGCCAACCGAGACTGCTGTTGCAAGCAAGCCAATGAATATTGAGATTCTTGCGCCATATACCATTGACGTGGCAATGTCTCTGGGACTGCCAGTTTTATAATCTGTGCCTAGGACGCCGTAGACTTCTCCGTAAATCAGCATGTCTAAGTTGTCGAGATAAACGGTTACGTCTTTCTCAGAGGTTCCTTTGTCATGAAAACCGATTCTGATTTCATATGTGTAGGAGCCAGCTGTTGGAAAGATTATCTCTTGAGGTCTGAGCCAATATCTTTTATGGTAGAGTATGGTATCCATCGTCGACCGTATCCATGCGTGATTCCAAGGGAGAAGCTCTGCAGTTAAGGTTCTAGTATCTAATGGATATGTGTAGACAATAGAAGAATCTTTAGAAGAATCTTTATAAGATATCAACGATTCTTCCGGATGCCTACTTGCATATTCATCATAGGTATAGTTAGCTAATGGAGTTTGTTGTGTTCTATGAAAAAGAAGTTCGATTGTTACGGCGTTGTTTGGCGACACTGTGCCATTCAGGCGATAAGAGATGTGGATCCAAAAACTTCTTGGGCTGTTTTGATATGGATATGTGAAATCATGGGTTAATCGCACGTAGGTTACATTTGCAGCTGACGCGTCGGCTTCGCGTTTGTAAGATATTTCTAGGCATCCGTCATTGCGGTCTCCTCCAGCTCGGTTGTATTTTACGAGGGTGAGGCTTGGAGCGGTTAGGTTCCATTCATTCATTGATTCCTCTGAAGAGAACTCGTGGTCTGTTATTATCTTCATGTTTTCAGAGAGACCACTTCCTCCAGGCAGATATTTGTACCAAACGGGCTTTGCTAAGACATCTGCTATGATGGCTTTGCCTGCGGGATAATATTCTGGCTTTGCTGGAAACAATGCATCGTAGGGTGAAACAAGTGGTCCAATAATGCCTACAGCAATGAAGGCGATTATAATAACGAGTCCGAGAAGTCCTCTCTTTGACCGTTTGAATTCTGTCCAGAAGCGTTTAAACCCTTTTATCCTAAGACTGATTTTAGCCTTGTATGTAGCCATTTATCATTGCCCTACCTTTATTCGCGGATCGATTATTCCGTAGACGAGATCTACCATGAAGTTTGCGATGATTGTGGTTAACGCTGATATGTAGAAAATGACGTACATTATTGGTATATCTTGCAGTGATATTGCAGACCATATCCATCTTCCCATTCCCTCGTAGGCGAAGACTGTTTCAGTTATGATGGCGCCGCTCCAGAGACCAGCAAACGTGAGAGCCATAGATGTAACAATGGGAAGCATTGCGGCTCTTAATACGTGTTTTAGAAGAACTGTTCTTGATTTTAGCCCCTTCGCCCTGGCGGTAACTACATAGTCTTCTGTGATGGCTTCGAGTACACATGCTCTTGTTAAAAGAAGCCAGCCGCCTACATTAAAGATTACGAGGGTGAACACGGGTAAGGCTATATGCAGTATTCGCCCATGGATGATTTGAATAATGTTGGTTGGAGGGTTGGACATCCATTCTCGGGGGTAGATTCCGCCAAGTGGAAACCAGCCTAAGGTCATGCTGAACAGCAAAATGATCAACCAACCTAACCAGAATACTGGTAGGCTGTATGTAACTAAAGAGGCGGAAACAAGCCCAGTATCTAATGTCCCACCTCTTTTAGCTGCGATTACCACACCAAGCAAAGTTCCTAATATTACTGTTAAAAACTCTGCGACGCCCATTAGTAATAGGGTGTTTCCTAGCCTAATCGATATTTCTTCGCTTATTAATGATTGAGTGAATCGGGATTTTCCGAAATTCCAAGTTAACATGTTTTTAATGTAAAGGAAGTACCTCTCGTGTAAGGGCAGCTCCAAACCAAATAGTTCTCTGAGTTGCTGTATTTCTTCTAGGGTTACTCCTTCTGTCTGCGATTTTACATATCTTGCGATGGGGTCTCCTGGCATCATTACAAAAATTACGAAGTTTACGGTCATGACGGCCCATATGAGAACTAGACTGTAGAGAGTTCTCTTTACAATGTATGTTTTTAAGCCCGTTTTCTCCACTTTCCCTAATGTTTTCTTGTAGTGTGTTAAGAAAGGAGGTATTTAAGTTTTGATTCTTTCCATGGTTTTGACTGTTTTTGAATTAAATAAAAAAAAGGAGGGGTTAGGTTTAGCTGAAGTTTGTTGTTTATGGTGGTGGATTTGGTAGTGGACTCCAGAATTTAGTGCCCAAGCTGTATTCTGTCATTGCTGTGCCTGCGTCATATATGTTGATCAGGCCTACTTCAGGCGCTACGTCTGCGGTTGGATTCCAGTGTGGATCAGGCACGTATCGACCTTGGGAGTCGAAGCAGCCGAAGATTAGTACTGTATCGTATAGGGAGACTTCCATGTAGCCGTCTCTTGGCTTTGAACCAGCTATCCAATTCCAGTACCAGTCGGTTTCTCCTACTGGTGGAGTTTCTAGTTGGTGGTTGCGGTTAGCTGCGAAAGATGCACCCATTGTTCGGTCGAAGTAGGTCATGTACCATGCGCCAGTTCCAGTCATGACTTCTTCCCATGGGAGCCCGCCTGCAGTGTAGCCTGAGGTGTCGCCTTTAGCCCAGTAAGTGACCTCGATGCTTGCTCCGTCGGGTATGTCCTTGTAGATGTGTATGCGGCCCTTTACTATCTCATAGTCGTTGTCACTGCCGATGCTTGAACGTGTTAAGGGTACACCGTCCTGCTTGATCGAAACAATCTCAATTGGGGCGCCTATTGTTCGCCATGGCAGCGAAAGGTCGCCTGGGGTTATTGCGCTTACTCCTTCAACGAATACCTTTGTCTCCTTTGTGGCTATGGGTGATTGCTTGAAGCCTTCGCCTTCACGCACCGCGTATATTCCAAAGTTGGTACTCATGGAGTCTAGGTAGAAGAGCCAGCCTAGTCTATCAAACCATATCTCAAGTTTGGATGTGTCAGCAGGGTCGAGTCGAATGTGATGTATGTATTTGTAGTCGGCGTGCCACCAAGCTTCTGGGGTTTGATACATCATCCAAGCGCCAAATTCGTATCCTGCCGTGGTTAATGGGTCGAGCACGTTTCCTGTTTTAGGTTCTATCCAGCTGGCTTCCTTGGTGAGCCAATGGGTCACTTTGCTTTTGGTGGTGGTACCGTCTACCCATGTTATGGGTTCCCAGTCTCGTTCCTTTCCAGCTTGCTCTATCATTGGGTCTATTGGATTCAGCATAACTGGGTCAGGGGTCCACCATGATTGTGCCATGACAGTGTAGCCTACAGCCCACATGCAGTGAATCGTATTCAAACTGGGTGGAGGAATATCTACTCCCATTCTAATGTTTAATGCTGGATTGCTGGCTCTTTGTGCTTTCAGCAGTGTGTAATCGTTGAAGAAGCCGCCGCCATAGAATTTCGATCCGCCAACTAGGTCTCGATAGGCGTAGAAGCCTTTGTCGGAGTGGGTTGGGAGCATGAGGGCGTACTTTTCGATGATAAGGTACTGAGCGTCTAGGCAGTTGGCTCTAGCGGTTGCAGAGTCAGGTGCGAATTGGATTCCCTCGACAGCTGCGTCAATTTCAGCTGCCCAAGGCTCGTCGTCTCCACCCGTGTAAGCGTTTGGTCCGCAAGCTTCGGGTATCCATAGGTAAGAAGCAAATAGGAACCACAGGTATGTTGGGTATCTTCCCAGGCTCCAGCCGTCGGTGCATAGGTGGTAGTCGTAAAGACACCAGCATTGCTCCATTACAACATCGTAAGAAGCAACGTGGTAAGTAACTGGAATGTCTAGCTCGTTCGCAATGTACCCTCCTAAGCTACGTGCAACCGCTTCTCTTTCTGGAGGGTCGTTGTAAATCCAGTATTGTAGCGGCAGTACGTTAACTGGTTTACCTGCGCCAGGACCAGATGTTAATAGGGGTGCTCCAGGCCAGCCAATGGGATAGTTTCTTATTCCGTCGCCGTCATGGTCAATGAATCCAGCTGAATCTGCTGGTGCAATGTATCCGTGCTTCGAGCAGGTTCCGCCTTCTAGGTGCGCCAGAGCGTCAGATACTTTGAAGACGTATGGGTAATTGGCTCCAGTTATGCTTGGGTTCCACCAAGAACTTGTTGGTGCACAGATTGGCACGTCTATTCTGCTTGCGAATCCTTCGTAGATGACGTCTATCCAAGTGGCTTTGTCAGCTAAGTGCATAATTGCCTTTCTGAGTTGAATGCTGTTTATGGGATTGCGTACTCCTGGGTATGTTGCTTGGTCTGTTATGCAAGTGTAGTTACTCATGAAAGCCTCGTCTATCATGCTGTAGGTAATCTCAGGGTATGTTATAATGTCGGGTCTTGTTTTCGCAGTATCGAACTGAAGCTTAGTTAACATACCCATGTACTCAATCTCTCCAGCCAACAAAGCGCTGAATGCTGCTTCATTGCTGGTGTAGAAGTTGATATCAAGTCCAGGAGCGCGCGGGCCCATCTGGGTTGATGCCTTCACTGATATTGGGGAACTAATCATCAATGTTGCTAGAAGAGCTATGGCCAAAGTTAGCCTCATTGAAGCGTTTTTCCATGACATAACTCCTTTCTCCTCTTTTCCGTAAAAATTATTACATTACTACTCATTTAAGGCTTTCTGAACTTTTTTTCTATACAAAACACAAGCTCTCAGCAAAGAAAAAATATTGAAGTATAGAAAGAGGGGAGAGGGGAGAGTTTTGAGTTCGCTCTAGGTTGGCTTCTTCCGCAATATTAAGAGTATCACTATGGTTACTACTGCGGCTACAGCTGAGAATACGGTGACAACATATAGTGGAATTGTAGCTGCTGATTGTGCTTCACCGACTGTTGTTCTGATCGTGCCAACGTCAGTCTGCAGTGTGATGACGTTGCCATCAACTTCAACAACCTTAGCATTAATGGCATCCAATTTGGTTGTTATTGTCTCTAACATTGTTCCTAAGGTAGCGTTGATTTTCGCTAAAACTTCACCATTGCTATCAATAATAATATCAACTAATGTAGCGTTAACTGCATCCAATTCTGCCATTATTGTTCCCACAGAGGAGTCGATTTTCACCAAAACTTCACCATTACTGTCAACGATAATATCGGTTAGGGTGGCGTTGATGTCTCTAAGGTTCATCTGGATCGGGCCAACATCAGTTTTTATTGTTGCTACAGTTCCGTTGATGCTAACCAGCAGAGGGTTCCAACCAGACATGGTACCGCTGACCAAAAAGCTTCTCAAGGCATTTCCTTTAAGAAAATCTAGATAGCTGGCTTCCACAACCAATGTGTATGTGCCGTCGGGAGCAGTTGCGGGCAAGGTGTATGCTATTCTGTAAAGACCCGTCGCTATCCGCTGTAGATATACGGGTTTGCTTAAATCTATGGAACTAGTTCCATTTGCGTAATATAGAACTGCAGTGAGGTTAGCGTTAAGGCGTTCACCCGACTTTGACGTTAAGACATAGAATTCAAACATTTCTTCTCTGAAGTGTATTGTGCCAACATCTATTGTGATGTCTAACACGTAGTGCATAGCAATGTCTATCCACTTTGTCGCAGAAGTTTTTAGATGCCCTGGGTCGTCATCGACAACTGTAAGGGTTACCTTGTAGGTGCCCGGAACATGGTAAGCATGAGTTATGATTGGATTGGTTGAGTTGGTTTCAACTCCATCTCCAAAGTCCCATCTATATTCAGTGATTGTGCCATCTGGATCAAAACTAGCACGAGCGTCCAAAATCACAGGTTCATTCACTACTGGAATGGGTGAAAAGACAAAATCAGCTATAGGATAACCAGGCATTACATATATGAACGTGTCGCTTACCACGGCATTGTTGTCGAGGTCTACGTCGTTCTCAATGTCGCTAGTGTTTGCCATAATAAAGTAATATTTGTCCGAGGGAACAGGTTTAGTGTTCCAATTGAACGTCAAAGTCTTGTTAGTACCCTTTGGCAGCGAACTCACTCTTTGTTCCTCGATTTCTGCCCAATCAGTTGCCATAATGTTACCCCAGTCAACTGCTGTTTTGTTGTAATAGGTGGTTACGTTGAAGGGCAGAACACCTGTGATTCCGATGTTGCTAACTGTCACGTCTATTGTTGCGTTGAGACCTCGAGGCAACGTTGTAGGTGAGACTGTGATTTTCTCCATTTTTACATCAGAATACTCGATCACGCTTAAGACATCTGAGACGGGATAACTTCGACTCCCATTGTAGTCTTCAACGCTTAAGGTTGGATAGAATAGTCCACTCTGAGTCCCCAAACTAGGGTAGACGTGAGTCGTAACTGGGTCATTTGTAGTGATTTTGGTTCCATCACCGAAATCCCACATAAACTTAGTAATGTAGCCGCCAGGGTCTCGTGAATCATTGCTGCCTGAACCATCAAAGGTAACTGTAGTTTTGCCTACAAAGATTTTTTTGGGCGAATAAGTAAAGTTGGCGAAGGGAGCATAACCAGCGCCTGGAGTGCGGAATTCACCGTCTTGAGCCTCGTGAGGAATAGGCTGTGCTGGAATTGACTTGTCACTTAGCTCATGTTTTGACAGATGCAGGTAACAGGCTCCTTCTCTTAAAACCTTGAATGTCACCCAGAACACTCTTCCTGAGCCGTTAAAGGTCGCCGCCGTTCCATAAGATAGGTAGCCAACCCTAAATGTGCCAGCTGTCGTATTCAGCTTGCCTTGTAGTGGTAGCCCTGGTAGTGCCCACACAGGTTTATGAAGAATGCCGCCTGGATATGTCTCGACGGGAACAGTCACTTTGTGAGTTTGCCAACTTAGAAGTGTTGCGTCCCACCAAAAACTAATGTCAAACCCGTAAAGATTAGTAACGTCAGAGATATTAATATTAAGAGTGAAACTATCACCTATAGGCTTCTCAACAACAGATGGCTCTACGAAAACCTTTGTGTCTGTTGTCGCATCTGTGGGTCTCACATTGGCCAAGATGCTCAAGTTTGAGAGAATCAACATTAAAATAAGAATTTTCACATACTGCCTCATTTTATTCTCTCTCCACCTTATATACTACACAACCGAAATTCATAAACCTTCGTATTTAACCTTTATGCGAACCCTTACGATAAGTCAGCGAAGATACATATTACAATGTTTTCACGATTTCAAAAGTTGGTAAAAGTCTTTATTGACCTATATTACCGTAGTTTTCATTCACTATAGTGAGATCTAGGATGTCCACTACGCCGTTGTTGTCTATGTCAGCTTCAGCATCCCATCGGGGCTTACTGAGTGTGGTTCCATAAGCCTTGCCGAGCTCAGCCAAGTCATGTATGTTAACGATTTTGTCACCGTTGACATCGCCTGGAATTGTGACAATTACGTAGTCGTCGACTTTGAGGTTATCCCACAAATCATTTTCATTTGGTATTATCTCGACATACGCTGAAATCACGTATTTGCCTCTGACAACGTTTGTGGTGTTCCATGTAAAGGTGACATTAAGAGAGTTTCCGCTTCCTAAGGTAAGGTTTTTGGTTTCGATAATAGTTTCATTGTAGCAAATTGTTAAATTGAAGCTTTCAACCTTCGTGCCTTGATTCTGAACAGTCACGTTTATGTTCATAGGGAAACCCTGGCTTACAACGTTTTTAAAAGTCGTTACATTCAACACGGCAATATCGTGCCATTGAATGGTCACTGTGCCATCAACAAAAGTGTTATCGTCCGTGTTTGTCTCTCCTAGAACTGGAGTGGCAGTGGCGCTTATTGTGTAGTTCCCCCAAGTTAAGTCAGTACTGTACATGGTGAAATAAATCGGGTACAATCGTCCTGCAGTTAGGTTTTGAACGGTTTTGGCTCCTATGAGGGTATCGTTTGCATAACATCTGACTTCGATTGTTTCATTGTTGGTTCCATGATTTCTAGCCACTACCTCTATGGTGGTGTTTTCACCCCACTCTAGGGCGTAAGTGGACGGCAAAACGCTGAATATCTCAACATCATGCGAAAACGGTACAAGATTTGTTCGATAATATATGTCTGCGTTTGATGCTCTATCCGTCATCCAGAATATCCAAAGCGTTCCAGAGTTATCCTGCACAGCAAATGGCATATCATCTTCTTCCGCAGGTTCAGTGGTCAGTTGCAACTCAGCTGACCAAGAAACACCATCATAAACCTTGTAGAAGATGTCTGTTTGAGGAAGCCCTTCGTATAATATTCTGTTCGAGTCCCAAAAAACCCAGATCTTACCATCACTGTCTTGCATTATTGATGAATGCCAATCGTCTGATGGATCTTTAACTAATTGTGTTTCCGCTGACCAAGAAACACCGTCATAAACCATATAATAAATATCATCCCTTTTCGTAAAAGCAAGCCAAATTTTGCCATCTATTGCCCGCATTACAGAAGGGTCCCATTCATCGTACGTGCTAAATGTGAGCTGTCCCCAGGTCCATGTTTCTCCATTGTCAATTGTGGCATTGTAGAAAATATCATAGCTTGCACCTCTGAAGGAGTCCCAAAAAACCCAGATCTTACCATCTAACGTCTGTAGAACTGCAGGCATTTCATCCCTAGAAGAGTCAAAAGTAAGTCTGATATCGTTAGACCATGAGGTTCCGTTAAAAATTTTGTAGAAAATCTCATAATTGCCCATTCTGTTCGTCATCCAAACAACCCATATCTTGCCGTCTGCAGTTTGCACAGCGTAAGGTGTTATGTCTATGCCTGGGTTGTTTGTCAGTTGAATCTCAGAAGACCAACGATGCACTTGTGATGAATCATAAATCTTATAGAAGATTTCAGCGTTGCCTGTTCGATAAGAGTGCCAAAACACCCAAATCCTTTGATCACTTCCAAGTACAACAGCTGGCGCAGCATCCCACTTTGCATCCCATGTTAACTGCATATCAGGTGACCAATTGGGGGGTGAAAAAGAAACATGAATGGTTGTAGTTGACATGATTACGATCACGAAGAAAAAAATTGTTTGAACAACTTTCTTACTGATTTTGCGTCTCTCCTTTCCACTGAAACTTAAGGTAGGCATAAAAAGGGGGGGTTTTGCGCGCACTTGCGCGCTTTTGCACTGCGGTGGCTTTTAGCTCTATGGAGCAACTGTGAAGAGTATCTTTTTGGTTCCCGCTAGAGTTCCGTCGTCGAGGAGAAGCTCTGCAATTACTTCGTATTGATCTCTGCCGCCAGACCATCCGTAATCAGATGGTTTCCAGCCACCAGTAATGCCTGTATAGTCTCCCGTAAGAACTGTGCGAGTTACTTCAAGCGTGCCAAGCATGCTTTTGGTTCTTTTATCGTATGTCGTAAAGACCACCTTAACTGTCGCCGCTGAAAGCCCAAAGTTTATTACACTAACAGTTAAGTCGTTGTATTCGTCTTCATCTGCATATACATTGTATACATGGTGTTCAGGCTTTGCCCACCGCAAGACCTGAACTGCCATTATGGCGTAACCAGTGCTTACTAATCCATGGTTGTCTGTTACAGTTAGAGTGACCTTGTAGAATCCTCTTCCAATCCTTGGTTCCTTTTCTTCGGTTGCAGGGTCATCTTCCTTCTCTGTATAAACAACGCTTGCGGTGACGCCGCTAACGGTAGTGCCATTTCCAAGGTCCCATAGGTAGCTGACAATCGTTCCATCAGGGTCGTAGCTGAGTGAAGCGCTGAGGTAAACGGTTTCATTAATCATAGGAGTCCTAGTTGAAGCCTCAATGATGACCACAGGAAAGAACAGTTTAGGAACAGTGATGTGTGGAATTGCTGGCGACCAAGCATTACCATTCCAAGGGGCTTCCATTCGCTCGGGATGTGGGAAACCTGCAACATCAATAAGGAAATACTCTGATCCCCATGGTGGCACAGCAGGTCTAGGCATGGGATTCAACAAGTAGGTATCCCCAGGCGCCGGTGCTGCATTAAAGGTTACATTCATTACGCAACCCGTTCCAGAGGGTGGTGTGTGCACTCCTCCAGCACCAGGCCACCCAACAAAGGCAACTCGTGCAACGCCATTTACATTGTCCTTGGTTTGTGCAAACACCATGATGCCAAGAGGCCAGAAAGCTTTAAACCAACCCTTCGGATCCGCCTTCACTGTAAGGGCTTGAACCGCGCTTGGTTTAAAATGCAAGCGGATGTCCAATCCCATAATGTCCCAGTAAGGATCTAGGTTTGTTTCGCCTTCACCCATCAACCAGACCTCAGCCGTATTCCCTGTTATCACGAGCTTCACCAAAGGAAGCGGTGGATATGACGGTGATGCCTCCGCTAGTGGTGTGGTTATTGCTGGAAAGCTTAAGAGAAGCAGTGCAAACAATACCAAACTTGCCATTTTCTTTTTCTCTATATTCATGAAAGGCAACTTCTCCCTTCTCCCTTTTTCATTTATATATTTCAGCCACTTAGATTTTAAGCTTTCTGGAATTATTCTCTATTGTTTCTCTCTCACTCAGAAGTCAATGCTAAGCCATTATCTGGTTGGTGGAATGGTGGTGAAACGTTGATAACGAGGTGGGTCGCCAAATTGTTCATCAAGAAAAAGTTGAAGGAGGCTATGTTGGTTTAGGCGACTTGGGTTTCCTGAACCGTAAGAAGACGACAACCCCTACAATTGCAATCACAACTATGCCCGTTATTGCATAGATAATCTCCATGGGAAACGCAGACCTTCCCTCCACAGTAATCGACAACTCCTTTTGATATGCTTTTGTCGCAGGGCGAAGCGAATGATATTCAATGCCATGACTATCCTTCACGTTTAAAACAACCTTCCATTTTCCGGTAGCGTCGAATGTAGCGTTAACTAAGGACCCTGTTTTGATCCACTTCAGCAAACCTGCTTGGGAAAATGTCCATTTGTACTCAACGATTTCGCCACCTGGATGGCTGCTGCCTCTGGCGTCAAAGGAAATGTTGTCACCATCATATATGCGACTTGGCAGCTCGGCAATCTGTAGGTTAGGAGCTTCTATGACTACGAAGGTGGTTTCCATGTGGTCATTGCCAGGCTCCGCATCCTCTTCAGCGATTGTGGCGTTAACGCTAATCTTGTAGCTGCCTCCCTCAAAGTCTTTTGTGTCGAATTTGTAATCAAGTTCCTTTGTTTCTCCTGCGGGTACGCTCTGTTCTTCCCATGTTTTTGTATACAAAACTGTGCCGTTGGGAGCAACAACATCGAGAACGGCGCCGAAAGTCTCTGCAACTGTACCGTTGGCCATCAGTTCGAAACGTGTGGTTGCGTTTTCACCTGATATCACGGGAAGTTCAAATTCGCTGTCACCGACCCGCACCTTGATTTCTATGCTTTTGGTTACTATGTCGTGAATCTCTTGGGCTGTTATTAGTACGGGGTTAGGGTACATGCGAGAATTGTCGTTGACCTTATCTTCATGCGGAAGTAAGCTTGCATTCACCAACACATAGTAATAGATTTCAGGAGTCACACCAGTTGTATTCCAATAGAGTGCCAAAGTTGTTTCACCCATGAGTCCTGCCACATCTTTTTTGGTTATTTCAACCCATTGGGTTGCGGTATCAATTGCTGTTTTGTTATAGTAGGCTGACACTGCAAAGCTTTCTGCTTCAGAACCATTATTTTTGACTACAATGTCGATTCTTAAGGTTAACCCTACTAATAGTTTCAGCGACGAAATTTCGACTTTGGTTACTGCAATGTTGCGAAGCGCCACAACATTTACGCTTTTTATCGTTTTGGCGCTTGCCCATCCTTCATTGTCTAGAACTCTTAGGGTTACTTCTTTCACTCCAGTTTTGGTGTAGTTATGTTCTATAATCGGGTCGGTTGTATTCTCCTCAGGTCCGTCTTTCTCAAAAACCCACATATACTTGACAATGGTTCCATCATCAAAACTCGTTGTAGCGTTAAAGATCATAGTCTTATTTACAACAGTTTTATCGGGCGGCCAGAAGGTGAATCTGGCTCGAGGAGCACCCAAAGTCTCGAACAAACCCTCTGAACGAGCATGTATGATCGGAGGTAATATTTTCGGTATATTACCTGGGTTTGAAAGCTCAGTATCGGTTAAACGCAAAAGGCAGCCTCCCTTCTTTAAGACTTTAAAAGTCATATTGAAGACGCTGCTGGATGCTCCTGGGTTGTTGAATGGTTCAGCATAAGGAGCCATTGATGAGTACGCGATGCAATAAGTGCCCGCAGTTATATCCAACTTGGTTGTCGGCAACTCATAAACTGGTTCATTGAGCACACCTTCTGGATAGTCTTCAACCGGAATCGTCACAATGTGACTAATGTACTGCAAAATAGTTGGATCCCAAGAGAGCTTCAACTCAAAACCAAAAAGATTGCCAAGGGAAGCGTTCGTTTCTGGCACCTCTGGAAGAGGAATGACCTTACTTGTGAGGTTGGCAACCTTCAGGCTGATAGTGAGGGTTTGGTCCTTATCCTTTTCAACGTAGGGCGGATCTATATAAACAACGGGATTCCACACTTTAACCATTTTCGTTGCAACATTGTTTTCGATGCTTGTCTCGCCCCCCACTGGAGCCGCATACGCCGTAATGTTGTAAGAGTAGCTTGCTTCCTTAACAAGATGGCGGGCGCTCATTTGCGATAAAGTGAGGGTTGGAGTCCAAGATTTGGAAAAAGTGGATGTGGAGCCCACCGTTATATCAAATGATTTAGAATCAAGGACTGTGCCATTTTTCAGCAAAACCACAGTCACATTGGTCTCATCTACCAAACCAATGTTGGTGACATTAACGTTCAATAATGTAGGATAACCGAGCAATAATTCGTTTGGAGCCTCAAGAACAACTTTAAGGTCATGTTCTGGATCAGCTGCAACAAACTTTAAACTTGCTACAGATTGAAAAGTTGAAACGTCTACAGCTAAGATGCCAGTGTTCAGAAGCAGTAAAGTAAGAATCAACGCCTTCTTTATGATTTTTCGCATGAATTTTGCCACCTGTTTACGAGTCTTTCTAAGAAATACGAATATGCTTTTATACCTTACTATTGGTCTTAAGTCTTGATTCAACCGCAGCTAAATCAATCAGTAGCCATGACTTAACAACAACTTGACCTTGGGTTCTGCACATCTAACTCAATGTGTTCCTTTTCGTTTAACTTGTCGCCCTTTGCTTGTGCGTTTTGCCCCCCACGTTGAAACAGCAACTCCACAGACAATCAAAGGAGCTCCAATTGGAAGAAGAAAGAGGTGTGGATATTCCTTCAGATAAACTTCCTTCAAAAGCCTTAGTTTTTCAGGTGGAGTTTTGGGCCATATAACTGTATACGGTTCAGGAACACCATTAGTCACAACGGTTTCATTTTTCACGTTCTTTTTGACTTGCACAAGATATTGGCCAGTTGTTTTGATAATACCGCCTATTTCTATAATTTTAGGCGCCCTCACCTCTAAATCACTGCTTTGACTTACGAGTTCAATATTGCGAGGACCTACAGGAATCTCAATCCCCTCTCCGGGGCTCGGTTGACTTTCAGTGTAGCCAGGAGGGGCTCCAATATAGACCTGGAAAATAGTTTCGCCTTCGCTTGGACCATTAATTGTGAAATTGAGAGGTACTTGATAGTCGCTCGTTGGGGCTCTTACAAACTTCAGCCACCAATCTTCTCCAGCCGAGAAATCCACAATTACTATGTCTCCCTCAACAAAAGAACCAGAAATCCCCCATACTTTGTCGGCGCTAGCAACTTCATCATAAACTATTCTCTCGCTAGGCAGATTGGAACTTGAAGCAATGATAATCCCAACTAAAAGAAGAATAATTCCGAAAGCCAATATGGGCTTTCTCAAACAACAACCCTACTAGTAAGCTACTCTATTCATAACAGAGAAAACGCCAATTTATTAACCTTTTTTCCAACCAACAAATATGACATTTCAAGCTTAAGTGCGAGCTTGCGCAATGCTTGTTCTCATCGAAATTTTCTCGCGTCGCAATCGCGATATGTGAAAGGTTAATTCTTCTACGAGTAATCCCGCTAAGAAACTCACAACTAGAAAATAGGGCACATTTCTAGTTGTTTCTGGAATTACTCTTAGTAGTGAGGCTATTTCCACTACGTTTTCCTCCTGATAACATAACACTCTAGTTGGACCTGAGTACGTGCCATACCCTGACAAGTAACTGAAAGGAAACAGAAGAGGATTGAAAGAAATGTCTAAATCAATAAGGAGGTCAAGCCCTGTAGGGGTATCTCCTCTTCCAAAGCTGAAAGCTTCACCCGACATATATGAATATGATGCTGTGTAACCTACGCCTGAAGTTCGGGCAGCCAAATTCAAAATAATAAACACCACGATCGCAACAGCAAAAATCTTCAAGATTGGCTTTAGAGTTAACGATAGAATCTTCTTTGGCATATTCCTCAACAAATCACACCGAAGAGTAGATTTAAAGGTTTTCCTATTTCATTCCACGAACTATATAGAAGTTTTTCTGCCATCCAAGCCCCGTCTGAAGTAGCCGAATTCCTCTTTAACCTCTCTTAACTGTTCCCCTAAGAAAACTGGTCCATCTTTGCACACACGATATTTGCCGATGATGCATGTTCCGCATAGTCCGATGGCGCAACGCATGAATCGTTCTAAGCTAGCTTGAAAAGGCACGTGTAATTGTTCGGCTAAGAAAAACATTTTCTGCATCATGCGTTCTGGACCACAAGAATAAATCATGTCAAACGTCTCTTTTGCTAGAAGTTGTTCTGCAGACTTGGTGACTAATCCTTTTGTTCCGTAACTGCCGTCTTGGGTCGTGGCGACCATCCTGCCTTTTGCAGATGCAAGAAGATTTTTCATTCTGTCTAGAAAAAGGAGTTCACTTGAGGTTTTAGCTCCAAGCAAGAATGTGACTTTGCACCCTTTCTTTTCAACCATCTGCTCTGTGAAGGGTGCTAAAGAAGCCATGCCTGTTCCGCCACCAACTATCATAACGTTGCGTGCCCTTGTCAGAGAGTAGCCTTTTCCAAAGGGTCCACGTATTCCAACTAAATTGCCTGCTTTCATCTGATGCAATTTACCTGTTGCTTCGCCAACTTTTTCAACAGTTATGGACGCCGAACTTTCATGTGGATTTATGCTTGAGAGGCTCATAGGGACCTCGTCAACTGTTGGAATCCATATCATAACAAACTGTCCAGGCGACGCTTTGGCAGCGAGTTTGTCGTGAAAAGTGAAGGACTTTATTGTTGGAGTTTCATCTCTAACCTTTGCTATTTGCACTGTTCTTAGACGGTTAGTAGCGGTGAGATATGCCGACAAGGTCTTTCACGCTCTTGAAACCCTTTCTGCGAAGATACGAATCTAAGCCCGCTGTAATTGACTTGAACACACTCAAGCCCCTCAGGGAGACTGCTGTGCCTATTTGAACAGCAGAAGCTCCAGCTAACATGAATTCCACAGCGTCTTGCCAAGTGGTGATTCCGCCGCAACCGATGATGGGCACGTTTACTTTTTCGTATATTTCGTAGACGCATCGAACTGCAATGGGTTTTATTGCGGGTCCTGATAAGCCGCCAATTTTGTTGGCTAGAACGGGTTTAGTTGTTTCAACGTCTATTTTCATGGCTCTTATTGTGTTGATAGCTGTGACTCCATCTGCGCCTGCTTCAACTCCTGCTTGGGCGATTTCAGCAATGTCGGCAACGTTGGGTGTCAACTTTATTACAATGGGTTTTTTGACAGTTGCCCTAACTTTTTCAACAACCTCAGCGACTAAACCTGTGCTTTGTCCGATTTCAGAACCTGTTTTTTCCACGTGTGGGCAAGACAAGTTCAGTTCAAGAGCATCTGCGCCCGCCTTCTCTGCGATGCGTGCAACTTTGGTAAATTCTCCAGCGGAGAAACCGTAAACACTGGCTATTATGGGTATATCTGCCTTGAACTTTTTTATTTCTCTTATTTCTTCCACGAAACCGTGCACGCCTGGATTAGGAAGTCCTATGGCATTCAGTAAACCACAGCTTACCTGAACCACGGAAGGGTTGAGATAGCCCTCTCGAGGCTTCAATCCCAATGATTTTGTGACTACGGCTCCTGCGCCGCTGTCCATTACTCGACGCAGCGAGGCACCTGACAGCCCAAGTATTCCAGCGGCTAACATTGTGGGGTTTCGTAGTTTCAGCCCGATGATTTCGATGGCAAGACGGTTAGTCACTTGAGGACTTGCCTCCCTGTTGTTTGTCTCAGTAATGGTTGTTCATTGGTTATATAAGCATAGGTTCATAGTTTACAGTGTATAATCCGTGTTCTAGTCATCTTTTCTTTCTTAAGATCCAGTAGTTATGTGTCCGACAAGTGGAAAACTTGTGTCTGACGACAAAGTTGGACCTAAAAAAGTGGCATTGGAGGGATATCTTTCCATCGAGGTTATATAACCATGAGCGGAGTTATACGTTTAAGAAAATCTGGGAGGGAGCATAAAGTTGGCTAAAACCATAAGCATTGTGAGCTTAGAAAGTTTCCCGTTGGTTGAAACTGGAGATAATCTTGCCCAACTAATATTTGAAACCTTGAAAAGAGAGGGCGTCTCCTTAAGCGACGGCGATATAGTAGCCGTTGCCCAAAAAGTAGTTTCTAAGGCTGAAGGCAGAATAGTTAAACTAGGAAATGTGAACCCTTCTGAAAAGGCTAAAGAATTAGCCAAAGTAACGTTGAAGGACCCTAGATTGGTTGAGTTGATTCTGCATGAAGCAAGAAAGATAGTGAAGGTTGCTAAGAAATTGCTCATCGTGGAAAACAAAAGTGGCTTAATCGCTTTAAACGCAGGTGTAGACAAATCCAATGTGAAGGGCGACGACAACTACGCTCTTTTGCCTCTAGACCCAGACGAATCCGCCCGAAGAATACGTTCAGAAATCTCCAAACTAACAGGAAAGAGAGTGGCTGTAGTCATATGCGACACTTACAGTCGTCCTTTCAGACGAGCGCAAGTTGAGTTTGCGATAGGTATAGCGGGAATCAGCCCCTTTAAGGACTACCGTGGTCAAGAAGACCTTTTTGGATATATATTAAAGGTCAAAAGAGTGGCTGTCGTCGATGAGATTGCGTCTGCCGCCGAGTTGGCTATGGGTCAAGGAAAAGAAGCTGTGCCTGTTGTCATAATTAAGAATCTGAACAGAGTGGAGTGGACTGAAAGAACCTCTGCAAACGATTTACCCATATCTAAACGAGAAGATTTGTTTAGCGGAACCTTGGATTAGTTTCGTTGAATGTCATCCCGACTAGAATAGATTTATTCATTGGTTGATATTAAAAGGTTAGAAAGAACATCGGCTACTGCTTAGGAAGTGTGGAATAGACGTGAAAGCCACAATTATTGAGTGTGTTATGGGTGTCCTCGGTTTTGACCAAGAGAGCAAGTTGATTGAAAGTGTTCTGTTTCCAAAAGAAGTAAGGGAGATTGCAGAGAGACTAGCCAAAATTGAAGCAGGAAAAATGACCGAAGAAGTGGATAATCTAATTGAAAAACTCAAGGGCAAAGGTTTCACTTTTTTCGCGTTTGAGAACGCTGAGGTTGCAAGAAACGCTCACGAAAAACTCAGAATAGCTGTAGAAGTCACTAAAGCGTCGAAAGCTGGCGAGTTGCTTCGTGAGAATCTGGAAAAGTTTGCGGTTAAACTGAAATTTGTTAAAGATGGTGCTGAGCTTCGCGATTTGCTGCATAAGGTTTCTATGGAATTAACGAAAATGCGGGTTAGAAAGGCTGTTGAGAAACGGGACTTGGTTGTAGCGCAAGTCATTCAAACAATAGACGACATGGACAGAACGGTTAACCTTTTCATGGGTCGAATACGCGAATGGTATGGGTTGCACTTTCCCGAACTCGACCGCCTCATAGAGAAACACGAAACTTATGCACGTCTAATCCTAAACTTGGGCAAAAGAGAAAACCTCACATTGGAAAACCTGGAAAAAGAAGGGTTGCCTAAGGCGAAAGCAGAACAAATTGCTAGAAGCGCCGAGAAATCTATGGGCGCTGACGTAGAAGAAGAGGATTTGATACAGCTTCAAGTCTTATGCAAAAATACGCTTCAACTATACGACGCAAGGCAGTCGCTTGAAGGCTACATGGACGCAGCTATGGAAGAAGTAGCGCCAAACATAAAATCCCTCGTAGGGTCACTTCTCGGAGCAAGACTCATAGCGTTAACAGGTGGATTAAGCAATATGGCTAAGATGCCTGCGAGTACTGTTCAAGTGCTAGGGGCGGAAAAAGCCTTGTTTAGGTCTTTGAAGACTGGGGCACGTCCACCAAAACATGGCATAATCTTTCAACACAAGCCCATCCATGAAGCGAAGCGTTGGCAACGTGGGAAGATGTCTCGCGCCTTGGCAGGGAAGCTTGCTATTGCGGCAAGGACTGACGCCTATAGTGGTAAGTATATTGGAGATAGTCTAAAGGCTGACCTCGAAAGGAGAATCAAAGAAATCCAAGAGAAATATGAGGAACCGCCATCTCTCAAGAAGCCTTCCTTAGCCCCTTTAAAGAAGCTGCCTAGGAGAATGAAGCGTGGCTATAAGCGTTGAACCTCACGCCAGTTTTCAAGGAATTTTCTGGATAACATTAGAGGATGGCTCCCGAAGGCTAGCCACTAGGAATCTGTCGGCGGGACACGCTGTATACGGCGAACGTTTGGTCAAGTTCAAAGACGTGGAATACAGAGTTTGGGACGCCTTTCGAAGCAAGCTGGCAGCAGCAATCTTGAGAGGTTTGGAGACCGTTCCCATCCAACCAAGTCACAAGGTTTTGTATCTGGGAGCTGCTTCTGGGACCACGGCTAGTCACGTTTCCGACATTGTTGGCGAGAAAGGCCATATCTACTGCGTAGAGTTCGCAGCCCGAAGCATAAGAGACCTTGTCAACAACGTCTGCTCCTTTCGCACGAACATGTCGCCCATATTAGCTGATGCACGATTTCCAGAACGCTACGCTATGCTGCTGGAGAAAATAGACGACATTTACTGTGACATTGCGCAACCTGAACAAGCCAAAGTGTTAGCGGACAACGCTGACCTATTTCTCAAAGACCAAGGCTGGATCATGTTAGCAGTCAAGGCACAGAGTATAGACGTGACAAAAAAACCATCAGAAGTGTACAAAGAAGAAACGAACACGCTGAAAAAGCGTGGATTCCAAATAGAACAAGTGGTTCAGTTGGAACCATACGATGTAGCACACGTTATGATAGTAGCTAAGAAAACTCAGTGAAACAAAAAATGTTTTAAAATTCATTAAAAAAGCATCGATGTCGTTGCAAATTACTCAATTTAAAGCTTTCCGTGAATGTTTATATGATACGTTTCTTCATGATTGTTTGACCGAGGAGGAGACGATGAACCAGACGGAGATGTTGAACGCCACTGAATCCGTCTTGAAAACCGCTGGCTTTCAAGTCTCCGAAAAATGCAGTGCAAGACCAAGCTGCTTCTGTCTCACAGCTCGAAGAGGCGCACAGTTAACCCTACTAAAGTTGCAGCTTGACCTTGGGAATATCACGCAAAGAGACGCTTCGGAGCTAAAAACAATATCATCACATTTCTCGGGTACGCCGCTTTTTGTGAGTGAAAAAACACGGGAGAAACCACTCGAAGACGACACTGTTTACACAAGGTACAATGTTTACGCTGTTACGCCCAAGACATTAGAAGACGTGGTTTCCCACGCAATGCTTCCTCTCATAGAAGCTGGCCCTGGAGGCTGCTTCGCCCGACTAGACGGAGATGTTGTGAGAAAGAGAAGGCAAAAGCTAGGGTTGTCTGTTGGCAAACTGGCAGAGCAATTGGGAATATCGAGACGTACGCTGTATGGTTATGAAAGAGGCATGGCGAAGGCTTCAGTGTCCGCAGCATACAACCTTGAATGGGTTCTGGGAATTCCCCTAGTCAAACCAATAGACATCTTTCAACCTATTCCTACAAGCAGCGGCTTCTTCGCAGCAGCCAAAAGGGTCATCGTGAAGAACCGTTTCTTGAGGATTGTTCTAAAGAAATTGGCTCAATGCCACTTCAACGTAGCGCCTACAATGAGGGCACCTTTCGACTTCATTGCTCAATGCCCTGCAAGTCGATTTAACATAATTGGCGGAGTTCCATGCGCTGAAGAGAAAGACCTAGACCAAAGAACTAAAGAAATCTTGAGCGTGGGCGAAATCGTTAAGGCTCAACCCGTCTTTGTCACGGATGGAGGACTAGTCCCGAACAACGATATCCCGTTGATTCATTCCGAAGAGCTCAACAAAATGAAACAACCCAAAGATTTGATTGCAAGACTCTAAAAAACACATCAAATCAATGCTACATTAGCCTTCTCTGCTTTGCTTCAGCCTCTGTCTTCAACTTTTTCGCTGGTTTCCACGACTTCCGAACAAAGCTAGGATATGAGCCGTGCTTTTCTATCCATTTTTCCAAGAACCTTATTGTTTTAGGGTCTGTTATGTAGCCTGAACCCATGTCTCCGTATTTATTCGCCAACTCGTTGACAGCTTTGTCACGTTCAACTTTGGCGATTATGGAGGCGGCTGAAACAACCACGTATTTTACGTCTGCCTTGTGTTCCGAAACTATCTGAACCCTAAAAGCAAGTTTCTCTTCGATGTGTTCTTTGAATCTTTCAGCTAACACGTCTGAAGCGTCTACGTAGGCGATGTTGGGTTTGAGTGCAGCGATGACTTTGGCCATTGTGTCCGCTTCCAACCGATTCAGCTTGTGCAATTTTCTTCCTTTTTCAACCACCTTATCAATTTCGTCTGGCAAGAGTTTGATAACATGAAGCTGAAGTGCGAGTTTCCTTATTTCCTCTGCTAGTCGCTCCCGTCGTTGTGGTGAAAGAAGTTTAGAGTCTTTTACACCTAAGTCTTTGAGCCTTGGCAGGTCTTTTTCTTCAACCATGACACCTGCGATGACAAGAGGACCTATAACTGAGCCTCTTCCTGCATCGTCTACGCCAACGATTTTCATGCTAAGCAACCTTATCGTTTTGTTTATCAACGTGCTGCAGTTTTTCTTTAAGGATTTGATTAACTTTGTGAATAAGAAGATTGTGAATGTGTTCCCTATTTCCAAACGTTACCTCGATGATTTCAGCATCATCCCTTCTTTTGATTGAATCGATTAGCGGGTCTCGTGCACGATGATGAATGACACCGAGCAATGGTTTGCCACTGTTTACAGCTTGAACAACCGCTTCTTTGAAGGCTGGCGAAAACAATTCCATGGGTCCTATCTCGTCTACGATGACGACTTGGGCTTTCGCCACAGCGTTTCGAATGGAGTTAGCTCCAATCTTTTCTAGGTCTCTGAGGTTGACTCTATACTTGCTGACTTGCGGACCATCAGGCTGATTCACGTGTGCCAACCATCCTCGCTCTTCTGTCTCCAAATCTAAAATTTCGAAGCCTATGCGTGTTCCTTTTTCACGGACTTCACGGCTTAGCATGCCTCCTACTTTGAACCCAAGCTTTCTTAAGGCTTCCAGGGTTCTGAGCACAACGGTTGTCTTCCCAATGCCAGGGTTGCCAGTAATGAAGAAGAGACGCTTCAATTGACCACCGAGACCTTTAACAACTATTTTTAAGGTGCTTGTATTAACGAGTTTTGTGATGGATAGAGTTTTTGAGATGAAATGCAATTGAGTTTTGCTTTCGAAACAGAAATTGTGAAGGAAGGCATGATAAGTGTACTGGTGCCAAAGTTGAAGTCTTTTGTTAAAGAACCTTGGGAATACGCTCTTTCAAAGGCACCCGTGTTCTACAACCCTCGGATGGAGTTGAACCGAGACCTAGCTGTTTTGGCTCTGCAAACCTATCAGAAAATGGTTGAAAGAGAGCTTTCGGTTTGTGAACCCTTGACGGGATGTGGCGTTCGGGGAATAAGACTTGCAAGAGAGGTTGACGGAATCCATAGAGTTGTAATCAACGACATTAGCCCAGAAGCAACCAAACTAGCACAATTCAATGTCGAAAGCAATAACGTGGCTGAGTTAGTCCATGTGTTCAATGAAGATGCAAACCTTCTTTTGAGTAAGTATGCGGCTCCTCGGAAAAGGTTTGACTATGTAGACATTGACCCTTTTGGTTCTCCCGCAGCCTACATGGATTCAGCGGTCAGAGCATTACGAAAAGGTGGTTTGTTGGCTTTAACTGCCACAGATATGGCTCCTTTGTGTGGGGTTCATCCTAAGGCTTGCTTACGAAAATATGGAGGAAAGCCGCTTCGAACCGAATATTGCCATGAACTGGCTGTTAGACTCTTGATTGGATGCTTAGCCATGACAGCAGCAAAACATGATGTTGGGATACGTGTTTTGTTCAGTTACAGCGCCTACAATCACGTGAGAGCTTACGCCCTTCTGCGTCATGGAGCAAAAGAAGCAGACAAAAACGTTCCAGCCATGGGCTACATTCTCCATTGTTTCGAGTGTTTTCATCGAGAAATCGCAAAAGGAATTATTCCACTTTTTAGAAAGGACTGCCCAGAATGCGGCTCAAGGCTGCATGCTGCAGGTCCACTGTGGTTGGACAAGATATCAAACGAAAGATTTTGTGTTCAAATGCAAGGAGAAGTGAAAGACAGAGACTTACACTGCAAAAAAGAAATTCTACGCTTGCTTTCTCTTGTTGCCAAAGAGTCAGAAGCACCGATTACATACTATGCGGTTGACAAACTTTGTGACAAATGGAGCTTGCAGGTTCCAGCTATGTCTAGAATAGTTGCAGATTTGAGGAAAAAAGGTTTTCAGGCTGTTTTCACGCATTTCAGTTCGAAGGCAGTGCGAACAGATGCTTCTGCAACTGTCATGAAAGAAATTGTTACAAGGCTTGTGAGTTCAGAAAAATAAGAAACAATTTAAGGAAGTCTGATTGACGACATACAACGAACATGGAGTAGTGACATGCACCCTAAAAAACTCTTAACCACCCAACTCAAACTCTTCATGCTTTTAGAAATCGTCTTGTTAATCACTTTCAATGTTTCGACTTTCCATGGTGAAGCCGCTCCAAACTCATCCTACTTTTACAAGTTCACTGTCAATGCAGAAGGGTTCACTAATGTGGAAGTATATTTTAACAGCACATACCCTTCTAGCTCATCTTGGATTGTGGTTCCAAAGCTTTCCAGCTGGAATTACCTTGTTACAGGTGGTTCAATTCTTAAAAGCCAGAACTTATCCACAACCAAAGTTGGCCTCGAAGACTTATACTTCTATCAGGCGTTTTGGTTCACATACGAGTCGACAAGTTCTTTCAGCATGAAAGTGCAGTTCGATTTTGATACTGGAGCCCTGATAGTTGAGAACCGTGGAATATTTTTCTCGCCACAAATCGGCTATCAAAAAGACGATGTCAGCTCTGGAAAAGCCGAGATTTTGTTTGATTCTAACTTGACAGTGAACCGTGACAAAGCCATAGCCATCGGAGACGGTTCTTACAGGTGGGCTGAAATTGATGATCATAGAGTGCTTTTCAACTTGCCTCAAAACGAGGATTTGTTAAGGCTGCAAGTGGAGTTTACAACAGATGCCCCACCCCAGTCGAAAACTTTAACGAGTAAAAATGGTGTTTTCACTTTCAAGACTCCGAGCATGTACACAGAGTACGCTTCTTCTTTGTTGAATCTTTATGACAGACTCTACAACAACTATACAAGGCTGTTTAATGTCACTCTTGCTTCTCCTCTGGAAGTGCAATTCTTTCTTCCAAGCTTCGACGAATTCCTCACCGTAGGCGGTTTTGTTCCCTTCAGCGGAACAGGAGCAGGCAAGATAAACGTAAACATTTTTTTCATACGAGCTGTAAACGGCACAATAGAAGTGATTGCAACACACGAGCTAGTTCATCACTTTTTGATTAAGGCTGGGCTTTCTCCACGTGATTTCCTTTGGTTCCACGAGGGCATGGCTCAATACGTTAGTGTTACTCTGGTTGAGGAACTTGGCTACGAAGGAGCTATACAAGAGAAAGAAAGACTAGAACAGAGCGCATCCCAACTCATCTTGGAGCTTGGCGGAGAAAATTTCGGTTTTCTCCAAAGTTGGAGCCCATCGTTTTCACCCATAGATGTTGGAAATTATTACATAGCATCCTATTACGTTGTAAGCCGCTTGGCGCAAGACTACGGCGACTTAGATTACTACACACGTTTTTTTGAGCTCATCCACGCCCCCCCCGTGGACGTTTACGACATCGATGTTCTAACCTTGTACTTAAGTAGAGCTGCAAATGCTTCAGTGGCTTTCACTCTACAAGACTGGGGGTTCAGCGTCTTTGACCTCACCTCTCCAGAAATTAGAGAAAAAATTGTGGAGACTCAGAAAGCGATTGCTGCTGTCAGCCCTGTGTTTCAACCATACAAGTATTTAGCTGAATTTGTCTATAGACAGGCTTTGCTTAGTTTTAGGCGACAAGACATGGAAGGCGGCTCCAGTCTCCTTCAACTCGCCATTAGAATAGCCAGGTTAGCTCCTTTGTTGACATTGTTAACTGTAGCCGCTTTGCTTGGAATCATCGTTTATGTACTTCGTAAACGCAGTGAAAAAGCCAAGCTGAAGCCAACTGTTCCGCCGCCACCGCCAGAAATTTTTTCCAAGAACGCTCAGTAATTTCTCAAGCATCTCCATTGAGAAGTTTGAGTTATGCGCCTAGTTTTTCATAAATCTTTATGCGGCTTTCTTCCGCCTTCTTTTTGACATCTTCAAAAACGTTGTTTCCATGCGAATCAATTGCAATGGTTAAGGGTCCAAACTCCTCGACTTCGAAAACCCACAACGCTTCTGGCATGCCTAGGTCTTGGAGCCACTCAACTGTCTTCACGTTTTTCACGGCTTTAGCCGCTAAGACGCCAGCTCCGCCTGTGAAGGCACCGTAGACTGCACCGTATTTCTGCATGGCATCGGTTGTTTTCTTACCCATCCCGCCCTTACCGATGACAACGCGAACTTTGAAGGCTTTGATGAATTCGTCTTCAAACTGGTCCATGCGTGTGCTTGTTGTGGGACCTGCGGCGACCACTATCCATTTGTCGCCTTCTTTCTTCACGATGGGTCCGCAGTGGAACACTGCCAAGCCTTCTAGGTTGAGGGGTAAGGGTTTGCCTTGCTTAGCTTGCTCCAATGCTTTTTTGTGAGCTGCATCTCGAGCAGTCACTATTGTACCTGTCACGTAGAGAACGTCGTTTACCTTTAGTTTGCGTACATCTTCTTCAGAAATTGGAGTTTTAAACTTGAAAACTGCCATTTTATTCTTCACCTCACTTTACCTTGTGCGTTAAATATTCAACATTTCCGTCAGGGTGGATTCTAGCTGTGGCTCTTCTAGCCGCCCAACACTGAAAAGCAACTGCCACTGGAAACGATGCAGGATGTCTGTGAGCGTATTCTACCTTCACATCTAAAACTGTGAATTTGCCGCCCAATCCCATGGGACCGATGCCAGTTGAGTTTGCCGCTTCATAAAGTTCCTTCTCAAGCTTGGCAAGTTCTGGGTTCGGATTTGGTTGATTCAATGGTCTAAGCAAAGCAGCTTTTGCCAGTTTCATGGCTATGTCGGCGCCTCCGCCAGCAGCCACGCCTACAATGGTTGGTGGACACGGCATAGCTCCAGCTTTGATTATGGCGTCTATGGCGAATTTCTTCAAGCCTTTCACTCCTTCACCAGGTGTTATCATGCCCAAGATGCAGACGTTCTCTGAGCCTCCGCCTTTTGGAAATGCTGTTAGTTCAATTGTGTCGCCATCCGTGATTTCCCAGTTAATGTAGGGGAGGAAACGCCCTGTGTTGTCGCCTGTATTCCTTCCCGTGAACGGGTCAACAGCGTTTGGGCGCAAGGGCACCTCCTTGGTTGCTCTTTTAGTGGCGTTTGTGAGTGCGGTTTCGATTTTGTCTAAGACTTGGGCTTTGGCGCCAGCCTTAACGTAGAATATGATGACGCCTGTGTCTTGGCACATGGGTGTAGTGTCTTTTTCAGCTAACTCAATGTCTTTAATAATGGCTTCAAGTTGAACTTTCCCAGCTTCGCTTGTCTCCTCTTTGTATGCTCTACGAATAGCCTCTTCTACATCAGATGGCAGTTTCACAACGGCTAAGCGTAAAAGGTTAAACGCTGTGTCTTCGATTAGTTTTTCAATATCCAACGTGATTCCTCCATGTGAAGACTATGGTGTTGAAAACTCTGCCTCTTATATCTTGCGTCAAATGTTTCGTTAACCTTTTATTGTTTTTGCAGGCTTAAATCGAACAAACAGAGTTACTTGATGAGGGTGTTCGCAGGATGGTTGAAACCGACCTTTATGATGTGGAGGCTGCATTCTACGATGAAGTCCACGACTATTCCGAAGACATTCCCTTCTACACTGAATACGCAAAAGCACTTGGTGGACTTGTTCTTGAATGCGGCGTTGGAACAGGAAGAATTGCATTACCTTTAGCTAGAGCAGGCATAAGCGTTGTTGGAATCGACTTAAACGAGAAGATGCTGAAAATTGCGCGCGGCAAGCTTGCAAAGGAGCCTCAAGATGTGCGAGAACGAGTCAAACTTGCAAAGGCTGATATGCGGAATTTCACGCTTGAAGAAAGGTTTTCACTTTGCTTAATTCCATTCAACACGTTTCTCCACATGCTTACAGTGGAAGACCAAGAAGCCACTCTCAAAACTATCTACAAGCATCTTTTGCCAAAAGGACTACTTATCATTTCAGTTTTTAACCCAGATTTAACCCGCCCTCAAAACGTGGTTAGGTTGGAAGTGGTGAAGCAAGTTAAAGACGAGTTAGTCATGCGTTTCTACACTCAAAGCTTTGATTTTCCAAACCAAACAACGTCGGTACAGTATATGTATGATTTCGTTAAATCCGATGGCTCTTTGAGAAGACTTGTAACACCGCTGAGGATTCGCTACATATTCTACGATGAAATGCGTCAACTCTTAACACGCACTGGCTATGAAATAGTCAGCGTTTACGGAGACGAGAAAAAATCTCCTTTCCAATCAAACAGCCGCTTAATGATTTTTGTAGCACAGAAGACAGTTCCAATATAAATGATTGCTCGCAAGAATTTCCTCTAGACTCGCAACAGACGTTACTAGCACATCATTTTTGTCAGACAAAGAAATCCTACTGTCGGACAAAACGAACGAGTAAGCCAAGTTTTGTTCAACAAAGATTTCTAATTGTTCAACAAATAAGACGAGACGGCTAACATTGTTCTAGAAAGGTTGTCCTTAGGGATTTAAATCGGAGTTGTTGCTTAATAGATTGTTGAGCGAACATGCCAGAGGATATTTTTTTCAATTTAGGTTATCTTGTTGGTATTTTACTCGTAGTCTATGCCATTTATTGGATAGTTAAGGCAATCTTCAAAAGAAAAGCTATCAAATCCAAAACGTAAGTTAATCATGGACTCTGCGTCATATGTCGAATGTTTGGTTCTATAGGTGGCATCGCATTTTCGATTGGTCCAAAAGAAAGAAATAATATAGTTAAGACTATCATGGTGATGCCTATCATTACCATGAAAATTAAAAAACCATAGCGTTCCAGTCCATTCATTGCTTCCTATCTCGCAACTTATTAATGAAACAAATCACTCGCCCAATTAGAGGTATATCTACAAGTTTTGAAACTCAATGCCCCAGCCTATTAAAACATGGAATGACAATACTTTCAGCGGGCACTCCACAGAATTTTCAGTCTCTAGATTAGTGCAACTTAAATATGTGCTGTTGCTAATCTGCACTAAGTTATCTTTATTGAGGCTACCCCCATGACTGTTGAGGAAGAGGAAGAAAGTTCTTCATCAGAGGAAAAATACGAACAACTCGAAGACCTTCCAGGAGTCGGACCCGCAACAGCTCAAAGACTCCGTGAATTAGGCTTCCACACAGTAGAATCATTGGCAACAGCAGCTCTGAGAGAACTTGAGCCCGCAGGCATCGGCGAAAAGAAGGCGTTTGAAGTAATACGTGCCGCGCGTTCTTCAATGTCTATCTCTTTCATTCGCGCTGACGAACTCTTAAAGATGCGTCAAAACGTTCTCCGCCTAACCACTGGAAGTAAGGCTATAGACGAGGTTTTAGGGGGCGGCTTAGAAACTCAAACCATCACAGAATTTTATGGAGAATACGGAAGCGGCAAGAGCCAAATGTGCCACCAAATGTGCGTGAACGTGCAGCTGCCACCCGAAAAAGGCGGGCTTGGTGGAGGCGCCCTCTACATCGACACTGAAAACACTTTTCGCACAGAACGTATCGTTCAAATGGCGCAGCATTTAGGCTTAGACCCGAATGAAGTTGTGAAGAACGTGGTTTTCGCAGAGGCTTACACGTCGGATCATCAGATGTTTCTGCTCGAAAACGCCGACAAGGTGATCAAGGAGAACAACATCCGCCTGATTATTGTGGACTCTTTGACCTCGCATTTCCGCAGCGAATACTTGGGCAGGGAGATGTTGGCTGAACGACAGCAAAAACTGAACAAGCACATGCACCGATTGATTCGCCTAGCTCGCGCTTTCAACGCAGTTGCGGTCGTGACCAATCAAGTCATGGCTAAACCAGATGTCTTCTTCGGTGACGCTGTTCACCCAGTAGGCGGTCACATTGTAGCGCACACTAGTCACACAAGGGTTTATCTGCGCAAGTCGCCTCGTGGACCCGCCCGCATTGCCCGCCTTGTTTCCAGCCCCTACTTGCCCGAAGGCGAACGAGTTTTCAAGATTACTGAAGACGGTGTGGAAGACATTTCTGAAGAAGACCAGCAGCAGGGACGCCGTTGACTAGGGTTATTCCTAAAGTCTTTGTGACCCGATTCTTTCAGTTGGTAACAACTCGACAGTTCGCTGAAGCAGAACGAGTCCTTGAAAGGCTAAAGCAGAAGATGCAGATGAGCGAGCGTAATCGAGGATATTTTCAGGCGCTTTACGGCATGCTTTTGGCGCAACGGAACAACGATGACCGCTACGCCTTTCTCTCCAGTCTAAATCTAAGCAATAAGAAAGAGTTGAAGGCTTACCGCCAAGAATTTTTGAGGCAAAGTGAGCGTCGTCTTAACGCTGACTATGACAGAGGCTTCTTCTCAGCGTGGGCTGACTACATGAGAATCTTGCCCAAACTTGAGCAAACAGTTGTTTCTATGCCCAACAAGAACCGTGTGGTCAAAGAGGCTGAAGCACCCGAAAGCCGACCAGAAACCATAGCGGAAGAAGGCAAAGAAGCGAAGGAAGAAGAAAAAGAAGAGGTCAAGCATGAAGAAATTGAAGAGGCGAAGGCTGAAGTAAAGATAGAAGAGAAAAAAGAAGAGTTGGCTGAGCCTGAAGAATTAGAAAGTGCGAAGAAAATCGAGCCTAAGCAGAGCACTCTTTTCGACTTTTCCAAATGAAGCGTTTATTTTTTAATTCTATACACACTTTTCTGTTTGGATGGAAAAAGGTAGTCTAGTTTGAAGGTTGTTTATCACGAGCGGTTCAGAATGGTTTACGCTTCTGACCCTGCTGCGCAACCGGGTCGAATTGAGAGCATCTTCAACGAGTTGCAGGGTCAATTCGATTTTGTGAAGCCAGAATTAGCCAGCGTAGAAGATTTGCTGCTAGTTCACAGTAAAGGGCATGTGGAATACGTGAGAACGCATGAACTGACTTACGAGATTGCGTTGCTGGCTGTTGGTGGCGCAATAAAAGCTTCAGAAATCGCTCTAGAAGGCGAGCCTGCCTTTGGGTTAATTCGCCCACCAGGTCATCACGCTAGTCCAAACTCGTGTTGGGGCTTCTGCTACTTCAACAACGTGGCTGTGTCTGTGGAGAAAATGAGGCGTGAGGGCAGAATTGACAAGGCGATGATAGTTGACATTGATTTGCATTATGGAGACGGAACAGCCAACATCTTTCAGGGCGTGGATGAAGTCACGTATTTTCATCCAGACGCATGGAACCGCCAAGCCTTCCAAGAAGAAATCTCAAGATTTTTAGCTGCTAGAAAAGACAAAGTTGACGTTGTTGCGGTTTCAGCGGGATTCGACCGCCACGAGCAAGACTGGGGCGGAATGCTCAAAACTGAAGATTATCGCACCATTGCTAGGATGACCAAAGAATTCGCTGATAGCAAGTGTAATGGTAGAAGATTCGCCGTCTTGGAAGGTGGATACAACCATTCAGTGTTGGGCAAGAATGTTCGGGCTTTCTTAGAAGGTTTTATGTAAAGGAGTTGCCATTTTGAAATCGCTTTTGAGAAGGCATTTATTAATAGTTTAAAGTTGTTATTGTTGTTGGTGATTGTTTGAAGGTTCAGAATCCACTTTTGAAGACAGTTGCGGTGACCATTTTCGCGCTGATGCTCTCCTGCCTTTATAGCTCTTTTCGATTATTCTCTGTATCTACGACCTTAGAGCAGATTCGCCCTTCTGATGAAAACGTAATTTTTTCTTATTTCACATTAATTCAGGAAACCATGCTTGGTCTGTCAACATTCACAGCGTTTTTGAGCGTAATTGGTCCATTATTCGTGCTTTACCTTGAAAAGACGTTAGCTGATAAGCCGATGACTTGGAAGGAGAGGTCGAGAGCAGCGTTAGGTGGCATTCTTGTTTTTCAACCCGTAATGCTCTTTATGTTGTACTCGCCCAATGGGCTCATCTCAAGGGCTATTGCGCTGGTTCATTATGACCCACAAGAAAGCATTTTGTTAGGATCAATCGTTGGGACCTTTGGGCTTTGGTTGGTTCCAATTTGGGGTTTGATTGTAGTCATATTCGTTTTCTCCTATCTGAAAATCACGCAAGAAAAAATAATGCCGTCTCATTAACTATTCATCGGATGTTGTTGCGTCATGCCCACCAACCTGCCTCCAACTGCTAAGAAGAAATGGAATGAGGTTACAAACGCCCAGACCAAACAAGAAAAACTGGCAAAATTACGAGAGTTTTTGAGTTTAGTTCCAAAGCACAAGGGCACAGCACGTTTGCTTGTCCAAACAAAGCGTCAAATCAAGACTTTGCAGGCTGAGATTGAGGAGAAGAAGCGAAGAAAAGCAGGGCGAGGTGGACCAAGATTCTTTTTGGAAAAAGAAGGCGCTGCTCAAATCGTGATTCTTGGACCTACGAAGGTTGGTCGAAGCAGCCTTTTGACTTCGATAACTAACGCCAAAGCCGAAGTTTCAGATTACCCCTACGTCACTCGTGAACCCGTTCCTGGAATGTTTCAGTTCGAAGACATTCAGTTTCAAGTTGTGGAGGCTCCAGCGCTGGTGGAAGGCGCTGCTGAAGGCGAGGCTTGGGGGCTTCAAACCCTCGGGTTGGCTCGAAACGCTGATGGGCTATTATTGATGGTGGATTTGTCAGACGATGCATCTAAGCAACTTGCATTAATCTTGAATAAGATGGAGAAGGCCCGCATCTTGGCGCAGAAGCCCCGTGCAAGGGTTGAGATTGAACGCAAACACGTGGGCGCTGGACTCAGAATCATCGTGATTGGTCGACTGGTCAACTGCAACTTGCGTGATGTTGAAGACTTGTTGAAGGGCTACCGCGTCTTAGATGCCATAGTCAAGATTTACGGTGAAGCCAGCCTAGACGACGTTGAAGATGCAATTTTTGAGAGCACAGTGTATCGACCCTCAATCATTGTAGCCAACAAAGCTGACACATCAGAGGCTCCGCAGAAATTTAACGAGCTAGAACGATTCGTGGGCAACCAGATACCTATTGTATCAGTGTCCTGTAAAACCATGCTTGGACTTGAGAAGCTAGGAGCACAAATTTTCAAGGCACTAGAGATTATTCGTGTTTACAGTAAGGAGCCAAGTCATAGAGAGCCTTCTCCAAAGCCCTTCATCTTGAAGAAAGGGTCTACAATCTCTGACCTTGCCAAGCAAGTTCACAGCGACTTTATAGAACGTTTCTCCTACGCCCGAGTTTGGTCTAAACGATTGCCCTTTAGCCCACAGAAGGTAGGGTCAACATTTGTTCTAAAAGATGGAGACACTGTGGAACTACACGCAAAATAACTCAGCACATAAGTATTCTAACACAGGATGCCTAGTCAACCCTTAAACTCATCAATTGAACAGCGTTTGAAACATGTTTACAACTTGTGAAGGCGGTTTCGTTCCACATATAAATCTATTTTTCCTGATGGACTTACAACGAATTCCACTGGCATTTTATCGCCTGTCTCATAGATGATATAAAACTTGAAGTCTTCGATTTTTTCAGTTTCTGGAATCAATGGAGCGCTCATCTCCATAAACTTCTCTTTAGATTCCAAGTATAGTAATCCCCCTTTTTTCACAATTGAAACTTTTAGTATTCCCTTGTATGATTCATATGTGCCCTCAAGCATGCCTAGTTTTTTCTGTATCTCAAAGAATGGAATTTCTTTCATGGGATCTTTGCCCATCAAACTAGCTATGGCGCTTAGAAGAACTGGTTCAGGGGTTCCACCCGCATTCGCTGCTGCTGCAACTCCTATCTTTAAGTCTGGCACAAAAGATAAGTGGGCACTTGACATGCCTGTGGAGCCACTGTGACACACTAGCTTATGTCCAAGGAAATCTTCTACTATAGCCCATCCATATCCATATCCTAATCTTGCATGAATTCCGTAATAGCTACGAAGACTTTCATCTTCAATGTGAAACCTGTGCATTTCCTCAAGAGAAGAGGCACCCAAGATCCTTGTCTCTTCAAAAACTCCGTTGTTCATGTTTGAAGTAAGATAGTTAGTTAGTTCCATGACTGAACTAATTAATCCTCCTAGTGCGTAAATGAACTTATGGAAAGGATGCACTGCAGGGGTGACCTTCACCGTTCCTTCTTTACTCTGCACAAAATATGGTGCCATAACATCTGCGTCTTTCTCAAACTCTTCTTTCAGAAATGTGGACCTGTTCATTTTAAGAGGTTTTAGTATCTTCTCCTTAATGTAATCCTCAAATCTCAGTTTGCTAACTTTCTCAATGACTTCGCCGAGAAGCGTGTAGCCCTCATTGAGGTAAAAGAATCTTTTTCCAGGTTTGGCAACTATTTCCTCTGATGCACTGTTAACATGTGACATGAGGTCTTCGAAACTGCTCATTGGAATGAAATTTTCATATATTTCATTCATTCTGGTAATAGTTGTCTCCGCTCCACCCAAGTTGGGTATTCCAGAGGAATGCGTCAACAAATGATGTATCGTGATTGGGTTGTCTTCGCTTCCTAATTTAAATGGCAGATATTTGCTCACTGGTTCTCGCACATCTAGTTTTCCTTGCTCCGAAAGTTGCATTATAGCCAAAGCTGTGAAAGACTTTGTACAAGAACCAATCCCATACAGTGTTTGTGGCGTAGTTGGAAGGTTATCCTTCAAACTTTTTGCTCCAAACCCCCTGGCGTAAATAACTTGCCCGTCCTTCAGCAAAGCCACACTTGCTCCAGGTATGTTCGCCTTTGCCATCTCAGAAGCAACAAGATTTTCGAATTTGTCCTTAAAGTCCTCAAAAAGCCCAGCTGACATTTCAATCACACAAGTTCAGAACAGTTTTAGCATATTTAAGACTAATGCGCTTCACTCACGCAAACACGTAAAAAAATTAAATTCAAACAAGCTCTCGTTATTTGTTAACGTGAAGACCGAGCTATTCTTTCTGTCTCGTTGCGTTTAGAAAACGCATAACTTTTAACATCCCTGTTCGCTGCTAGAATTAGTTCTTCGGCGAGGCATTCTTCCAAAGTGCGAGGATTATTTATCGAAGCCTTTCTGGCACCTTCAGCTATTAGACGAAGAGCCAAATCAACTCGGCGTTGAGGCGCCACATCCACAGCCATGTGATAGACTATTCCGCCGTAACTCAGCCTCGTTGTGTCCTCGCATGGAGCAGAGTTTTCAACAGCCCTGACTAAGACGTCTATTGGATTCTGCTCAGTTCTCAGGCTTACTATTTCGAAGGCGTTTCTAACCATGTTTATGGCTCGTGCCTTCTTTCCAGCGTTCTTTCCTGGACGCATAAGATTGTTTATCAATCGTTCTACGATGTTAACCTGCGCTTTGCGGAATCTTTTGTGTTCATGTCTTCCCATGCTGTGAGGAGTGTACCATGGTTGCAGTGAAACATAACGCTTGAGTCCAAGATCTCTTACTTCAATTCCACTGAAACCCCACTTTCCAAACAGCTTGACTTCTGGTTGTTCCCGTTTGCTCAAAACTATTTCACCTCAACGCATCGGCTTTTCCTTCTTGCCCAACACCAACTCTTTCAAAGCCACGCCGTTGACTGTGACCACCTGCCATCTAACCCCTGGGATGTCGCCCATGCTTCTGCCTCGGGAACCACCAATTCCTTCAATAATAACTTCGTCGTGTTCATCGATCACGTTTAGGGCGCCGTCGCCAGGCAGAAAAGCCGTTATGACTCTGCCGTTTTTGATTAGTTGAGTGCGCACACACTTTCTTATAGCGCTGTTGGGCTGCTTGCTTTCAACACCCACTTTTTCAAGGACGATGCCTCTAGCCATTGGTGCGCCGCCCATGGGGTCAGATTTCACGTCTAATCGAAGCATACGCCTTTTATAGTACATGTTGCTCCAGCGGAACTGCTTTCTTCTCTCCTTTAACTTGCGAGCAGCGAATTCTCCGCTGGTTTTTGAACTCATTTGCTTGTTTCTGCCTCACGCCTATCCATAAAACACAACAACCAGTATTTAAGCAGTAACAATTTTCTGCGTAGATAACGGCTAGTTTTATCATGCATACAGACTTATAAATCAAAACGTAACGTCATAAAACCATGCTAACCGAAGCCACTGTAGCCCTTTTTCTCCTCACATCCTTACTTTGCTTCTTTGCCGTCAACTTGCACAACATTCTAAGAATGCATAAAAGAACAGAGCGTGTGAAGGTTTATGCAGAAGTCGAACGTCCCACAAGCTTTACTGTCGGACTTGCTGCAATTGGAACGTTCGTTTACTTCTTAGAAGTGCTCTTCTACCTGTTTCTTGTTTTCACTGGTCTCAACACATTGTCACGGAAATTTGCTTTACACTTTCAATTACCATTCACTTTTTGCTTGCAACTTTTCGGCTTAGTTCTCACTTCACTCGGCTACTTCATCTTCATTTGGAGCGTGATTGCTAGAGGCAGATATGCGGTTTCATGGGACATGCCGGAAAACCAAAAACTCGTCACATGGGGTCCATATCGCTACGTGCGCCATCCCTCTTACCTTGGCTACTTTTTAATGTTTACGGGTCTGTTCTTTCTATGGACCAGCATACTCACAATCTTTCCTTTAGTCGCAATTCCAGGATACTTTCAAATAACCTTCGAAGAAGAAAAGCTCTTGATACAACGTTTCGGCAACAAATACATAGAATATCAAAAGAAAACTGGACGATTCATTCCAAAACTCCATTAAAGAAAACGCTCGCTCAATCAAAAACCTAACCGCATCACAGCAAACAATCTGAACAAACCCAAACCAGTCTCAACTTCTCTCAACAATCATATTTGAAGCCTATTTGGATCATATTAGAGGGGGGTCTAGCCCCATGCGCACACACAAACAATGACACATTTTAATATCTATCAATCAAAATACATCAAACGATGACCCCCACATGCCACAACCAAACTCAACACCAGACTTAACCCAAATCGAAACAGAACTAAAAGGCAAAACACTACTAGTCTACTGGCACATGCTAAAAACACCAACATCCAGCGTAGGCGTCCGCGAAATCCAACGCACCCTACACTTCTCAAGCCCAAGCATCGCAGCACACCACCTAGAAAAACTAATCTCCCTCGGTTTAGTAGACAAAACAGGAACAGGCGAATACTACCTAACCCAACAAGTCAAAATCGGACTCCTAAAATTCTTCACAAGACTAGGACGCTTCCTCGTTCCCCGATACCTCTTCTACTCAGTCTGGTTCTCCACCATGCTCGTCATCTACGCAATATTTTATGGACACACAGGCAGCATTCACAACCTCGTTGCCATAATATTCGGCGCAGCAGCATCATTCATACTGTGGTTTGAAACCATCAGGCTGTGGAGGGAAAAACCATTCTAAAAAAGAAAAAGACTGTTCTAAAAAGTGGATTTAAAAGGCAGTCACGACCCTTACCATTATAGGCGCTAAAATATGAGGAAAAAAAGCCTAACCTACGCAACTGTTGCGGTCTTGTTAGGAGTAGTTATGATGTTAGCGCCTTTCCTGTCGTTTTCATCCCATGTTGAAGTGGACACATACGGGGAACAAGTCGCTCCAAGAAACTTTGCACCTGAAAGATGGCAAGAATTGTCAGCGAAAAGCGAGGTTTCTGCTGGAGTAACACCACATTATCCTGTTGACGCCATTTTTGTTGGGTTGATGCTTACGTTTAGTCTAGTTTTCGCATTTATTGTTTCATCCCAACTAAAGAAAGGAACCGCTTGACCTTTCACGCTCCTTGTATGCAAACACCAAAAGCGCTTTCAAAAAGCTCCTTTTTTTGGTTCTTAGTAACGCTAGTCTTCTGAGTGCTATTCACAATGTTTCGCATTTGCCCTACGAATAGTTTAGATTAGAAGTCAAGAATTCGAAGAAATTTTCACTAAAAGACTGACACAATTTCTTGACAGGTTTTTATTTTATTAGATCGAACGGTAGTTTTCTCGGTAACTTTATATTATATAGCATACTGCTCTCTATGACACTGCCATAGGAGGCACGCACTGAGGGACGCTGACTAATACATGCCGAAAATGATGAATGTTTGTCACTTTTGCCTAAAAAGCGGCATACTCTGCCCTAAATGCCAAGCTAAGCTCAGGTTAGGTGAAATCAGCAAAACAGACCTAGAGATTGGTCGTTTACTTCTTTCGCTAGAAAGCATGTATCCTCCACTTCAAGAAGTTTTTTTTCACAAGGCAGTAGAAACCGACAAGGTTCTTGCCCTAATAGTTGGAAAAGGCGATGTAGCCCGACTTCTCAGTTACGGCGGAAAAATCTTGAAGACAATCGGCGAAAAAACAGGCAAAACAGTGCGAGTATTAGAACATGGTGTAGATAACCGCAAATTTTTAGAAGATTTGTTCGCGCCTTTGAACATCGTCACTATAAACACAATATGGTTGCCAGACGGCAGTCAGGAAACCCGAGTTATACTACGGAGGCGTGGAAGAAGACCACATCTAAACTTAGACGCTTTAAAGCAACTCGCTCAGAAAGTGCGGGGAATGACTCTTCGCGTCGAATTCGCCGACTGAAAGTGAGGTTTCAACGTGAAAATCGATCAATTAGGAGAATGGAGGCGAACACACTACTCAGTGGATGTGATGCCTAACCTCAGTGGAAAAGAAGTTATCGTCTTTGGCTGGGTTCTGGACATCCGCGACTTAGGTGGCATACGCTTCATCATTTTACAAGATAGAGAAGGTGATGTCCAAATCACAATTCCACGCAAGAAAGCCAGTTTGGAGGTTGTGAAAAAAGCTGACGCTTTGCAACGACAGTACAGCATAGGAGTCAAGGGAATTGTTCAAAAGACAAAAATGACACCTCGTGGCGTGGAGATTATTCCCAATGAAGTTAAGGTGGTAGGTGTTGCTAAGCATCCTTTGCCCTTAGACGTGACAGGTCGAACTCCCTCAGACATAGATGTTCGCCTCGACGCTCGCGTCTTAGACCTTTCTAGGCAGGAGAATCGAGCCATTTTCCGGGTTCAACATGTCGCCCTCGAGGCTACCCGCAGTTTTCTATCCAATCTTGGTTTTATAGAGGTTCAGACGCCTAGAATCATAGCTTCTGCCACTGAGGGTGGAGCCGCGCTCTTTCCAGTTGACTATTATGATAAGCAGGCGTATTTGGCTCAGAGTCCTCAGTTGTACAAGGAGCAGTTGGTTATAGATTTTGAGAAAGTTTTTGAGATTGGACACTTCTTCAGAGCCGAGGAATCTCATACTCGAACGCACACCAGCGAGTTTGTGTCTATCGACATAGAGCAAGCCTTCGCCACGACTACTGATGTGATGCAAGTTTTAGAAGAACTCATGCACAACATCTGCGAAGTCGTAAACGACCGATGTCCAAAAGAACTAAAAATCTTAAAGCACAAAGTCGAAGTACCCGAAACACCTTTCAAGCGCTTTACCTATGATGAGGTGATCGATGAATTAAAAAGGAAGGGAGCAGGGGTCACATGGGGGGAAGACATTCCCACCCCTGCCTTACGAGTATTAGGCAAGTTGCATCCTTACTTTTACTTCATAACAGATTGGCCTAATACCGCCAGAGCGTTTTACATAAAGAGCAAGGTAGACAATCCTAAACTGACTGAGGGTTTTGACTTAATGTGGCGTGCGATTGAGCTCACTTCAGGTGGTTCCCGTGTGGACTCCAAAGAAGTTTTGATCGAGATGTTAAAGGAGAAGGGGTTAAACCCAGATTCGTTTAGGTCTCATCTTCAAGCCTTCGATTATGGCATGCCACCCCACGCAGGATGGGCTACTGGTCTAGCACGGCTTACAATGATGCTGACGGGAAAACAGAACATTCGAGAAGTGACGATGTTTCCAAGAGACCGCTTCAGACTAACACCATAACTTAGACGAAAACCTACCAAACTTTATACCTTTTCAATACATTTAACACATTAATTGTTGTGGAAACTGTAAATTCCTCTCCATCAGCCGATTTCCATGCGCCGTTCTCTTGCTGTAAATGAACTGATTCCTCAATGCACCTTTTCACCACAGGATTTTCTTTATGTAACCCTGCTACGTAAAAACATTCAAGACACCATGCAAAATCACCTGCCCCACCCATAAGCTTTTCAAAATTTTGTTCGATCACTGCAAGAGCGCCTTTTACTATGTCACAATTGCTTCCTTCTAATTGGCCGAAAACTCCAATCGATATCCATGTTGTGTGAAGAAAGCCAAAGAATTTTCCCTCTTTGTCACGATGCTTGAGAAGAAAGCCCACAGCTTTTTGTACTGCAGATGAGTTTCCGTAGCCTAGTTGGATAAGGAAGTTGGTAATATTTGCTGTCAACCACACAGTGGTTTTCAAATCATTGGGCAAGTCCCAGAAAGGAGGATTGTACTGCATTATTGCCTCGTTTTCGCTCCAGCCGCCGTCTTTTCCTTGAACCTGAAATAAATATTCAACTGTCTTTTTGCAAACATCAGATCTGTCAAGTTGAAGTTCTAACAGGAGACTTAGACAATTGCTTGTGGAGTTGACACAGCTCACTTTTCCCTTTTCATCTTTGTATGGGAAGCCTCCATCCTTGTTTTGCAGGTTCCGCAAATGCTGCAACGGAATTTCATCATTTCTTTCCTTGTCTAAAAGAAAACGTAATCGATACTTTTCGAGCGAAGTGCCGTTTGCTTCTACAAAACTTATTGCATTTGAAATGTTCATTTTGGGTCACCAATGACCTCCGTAAGAATGTCATTCATTAGCGATAGAGGCTTAAAGTTTTTTAGAACCCCGCATTTATCGGATTCCTTGGCTTCATAAACTCTCTTAAAACAATCGTGGCGTAAGAGCCCTTTCCTAACATGAAACTAAGTTCAACTTTGCGTTTCGAAGGATTAACCGAATCAGTGCTAGCTTTCGTTAAGAGCAAGTCTTTTATGGGCATGAGTGCTGCTCGCAAACTCCCAGCTGCACTGATTTCTCGCATAGCGGAAACGCGAAAATGTTCTTGCGCGTTGTTTTCCTCTTCCAAGATTTCTCTCTCAATCTCTCCTTGAACGCCAGAAGATAGAGGTTGTTTAAAGCCAACGAGGGGTAACGCTAAACAACTCTTGTCGTCAACGTTCACCATTTGGTCTCCGTTTTGAATTTCGTTTAACGAAATGTCTTGCTTGATTCTTTCACTGAGGAATCTGTTGAAAAGATAGGATTGATAGGCTTGAACGAACAATCTACAAAGCTTTGGCGGCAGCCTTCGGAATGCATCCACAAAATCTCTGGGATGCCTAGCTAGATGACTCAGCATCATACGTTCTTGCCTCAGATGAGATGGAAAACTACGGAAAGCCTCAGCAAAGTCTTGAGTTCTCCACAATTGTAGTCTAGCATCCCTAGACTCAGAATGCTCAAATTTGCTTGACTTAGCTAAAAAAGTGAGCGCAGCTTCGTTCCACTGACCCTTCACAATATGTTTGCCTACCAAATGAGTAATAGCGCGTTTTGTTCCAAAACGTTGATGCCCAAAAAAGTTGGGCGCTCCGCTTGAATTCTCTAACTCTTCTCCCACATCTGCAATTTGTTTTTCAATTTCAGCTGGAGAATGCACGATTTCTCTTATGACTATGTGAAACTTGTTGCCAAGAAGCATTTTTGAACAAATTTTTTGGTTGGAAAAACGCAGTGGATACAACGTTAAATCCTTGATTCTAAGTGACGAAGCTTGTTCTGGCGTTGCTCTGCTGATGCTCATGTGCTGGGCTGTTAAAGCGTTTGCATCCTTTATTCCCGCAATTTGGATGCGTTCTTGATTAACCTGTAACCCTTTGGCAATTGCTCTAATCGCCATGAGCGTATCCCAATTACGCTTGACTAACACGCACACCAAGTAGCGTCCTCGACGAGTAAGACACGAAACGTCTTCAGGTTCAGAGAGAGTTGCCTTGGATCCGTCTAACAAAATTTCTTCAACAACGAAGTCTTCAGGAACACTACGGATCCTGCCACCGACTCCAATCGACTTTGTGGTGTAAATTTCTATTCCTAACTCTTTCTCTACTCTGGGAACCTTCAAAGAAGAGCCAACTTTCCCGTGATTCTGTCCACTTTGTTAGACGGAGCAGGACCAATTCCCAAACAAGTTACAGTGTTAGGGGGAAGCTCAGTTAACCCTCTATCAAAAATCAAGGCGCAAGGCAACCCCGCTGCTTTAGCTTCCCCTTCTAGTCGCAAAAGCTCTTCTTCACTTTCCACCTTGACAGCTATCTTGCATTGTCCTTCTTTGAGCCAAGCCCTCAACCAGCTTGGATGAAGCCGCCTAGCTTCTTCAACCGCAGAAACAGCCGCGTGCCCAGCTTGTGCTGCAATCTTTCCTTTACTCATGTCTAAATCACTGCGTATGACAAGGACTTGTTTGAACTTGAACTCAGACATTAGGAATCTGCTCTAGCCGACCTTATTATTGTAAACGAATTTAAAGGTTAATTCTTCATCACAGAAGCAACCAATACAACAGGAAACCTCTATTCAACACGTTTTCCTGTAACTCTATTTCCATTATTCTAAAAGTCTAATCACATCTTTTTCATTATTCCAATACAACATTTCAATCGCTTTCTCTTTAGTCGCCCACATGTAGTCTGAGACCTCAGACCTTTGGAGTTTTATTGGCATTTTCGAGTCGACTCTGACAAGATAACAGGAGACCATGTGCATGACGCCTTTGAAGACGTACCGGTAGCCATGAACCCTTTCGGCTATCTCGACGTTTTGCAAACCAGTCTCTTCAAAAATTTCCCTTTGCAACGCTTCCACATTTGTCTCGCCTTTTTTAACTCCACCTTTTAGAAGCCTCCAACGATAGCGATTTGCTGAAAAATCCATTTTCTTGAGAAGCAAAACTTTCTTTTCCCGTTGGGCATCGTCAAAGATAACTCCTTGAACCTCTAGCCTAACCCTCACAAGTTCTCACCTTTTTTCACACTACGTGATTCTTATGCGATTAACTGAAAAACTTATGTCTTTGACTTGAACTGATTCCTGTTTTCTTAGAATCCTTTACGGGTTCATTGCCTCATTGAGGCGAGAAAAGAATAGAAGGCTAGAATCCATGTGTTTGGGCTTTTAAACAGTGGAAGAAGGGCTTTGCCTTGAAAGTCAATGTCTCTGATCTTTTGAAGCCTCTCATCAAAGTGAAACTCTGAGCACAAGCTAACAATCTTGTCAAGTTTTTTGTCTGACAAACGGTTAAGCATCAGTCTCATATTGAGCATGACAACCATGTCGAAACCTATGGCTTTTTGCCACCTCTTTTCGTATTCTGAGAGAAATCTTTCTGAATAGTCATTGTTTTTTATTGCTTCGTAGGCTGTTTTACCAGCAATTTTGGCGCATGTTAAGCCCATAACAATGCCCCCGCCAGTTGTCGGCTTGACTTGAGAAGCGGCGTCACCTACTATGAGTAATCCGTTGTGGTGAGTTTTGGATATGGGTCCGCCTAAAGTAAGCAGGTGATAGGACACACGGACAAACCTGCTTCGTCTTAGCTTGTTTTTGGCTTGGGGGTTGTGATTAACAAAATTTTGCAGATAGGATTTTGGGTTTCCCGCCTTCGTTGCCAATCCAACTTTTGCTGAACCGTCTAGGCAGGGAATTATCCATGCATAAAAGCCTGGTGAATAATTTTGTCCAAGATAAACTTCAACTGTGTCGTGGTTCACATCTTCGACGTTAACTACGTCTCCTTCAACGCCATTAACCACCAATGACTTGTCTAAAGTAGGTAAGCCAGCCTTTTTCAAAAGTGTTGATGAGCAACCTTCAGCATCTATGACTACCCTGGATTCTAAAATCTTTTTATCAACAGAAACCCCCCTTACACAACCTTGATCCAAAATGAACGAGTCTACCCTTGTTCCAAGTTGATATCTTACGCCAGCTTCTTCGGCTAAGCTTGCCAAAAACTTGTCAAACATAGTCCTATTTACAACGCAGGTAACGTAAGAAGCAAATCTGACTCTGAATTCGTGACCCGACGGTGAATAAAAGACCACTCCTTTTATCTTGTTCTCCAAGACTTCTTGTGGCAAGTTTATTCCTAGTTGTTTTAACCCATTCAAGCTTACATGACCAGGGCAGTGGTTGGGCAAGCCTATCTCTCTGTGTTCTTCACAGACCAGCACATCAACGCCTAGTTTTGCTGCTGTCAAAGCCGAAAATGAACCACATGGACCGGCTCCCACCACGATTATGTCAGCTTTTTGAACCACGACTCTTCCTCAAGCATCAAAGTAATACGTTAAAGGTCATTAACAAGATTTTCCATGAACGATTGGATTAGATGACAATGTTGAAGGAGAAGATCAACAAGGGCTTAAGAATTGAGAAATAATTAGTTTGTCAAAAGGACAATTGGGTTTTATGGTTCTGTTATCTTTATGGCTTGTGTTGGACACTGCACCTCGCATGCCCTACAAAATATGCAGTCTGATTCTCTTACGGGATCAGATTTCTTTTCCGAAGTAGGATGCGCTGGCGAATCAATTAATTCGAAGACGTTGACAGGGCAGACAGATGTGCAAATGCCGTCTCCGTTGCAACAGTCTTGGTCCACAGCCACACTGGTTCCATGTGTCCCTAATTTTTCAGGAGGTTTCACTTCGCCTCTAACCTTGTGTCCTGAGTGCTCGCTCACAACAGGTTTATTCATAAAATCTGGGTCGATAGGCATGTATTTCGCACCTTGTTTTCCAACTACACATGCACCTTTAATATTTAATTTTTTTCCTAAATTTAGGGTTTTTAAACATGGATTTTGTTACCTTTTGAGGGTGTTCTGAAAACTACTTATCCCTTTACTGAATAGTGCAATTACGGAGGCGGTTTTGTTTGTAAGAAGAACTCGTTTGTGAAAGATGCGGCAATCCAATCGACCAATGCAATTGTAGATGCCCATACTTCGACGAAACCGTTCTCTGCGAATGCTGCATCGGAACAAAAGTCGCAACTGGCGGATAGCTCATACGGGGCATCCTCGGTTTCTGGACCAAATGCTGAGAGAACTCCAACAACAAATGATTTAGAAATTGCTAAAACGCTTGGAAGGAGAATAGCAGAAGTCGCAAAGAAAGCTTTAAGTTGACTTTCTAGAAGGCTCTAGTAAACTTTGAAGAGTTGCTTATATAGGAAGTGTGCTTCTTTTTCAAATAAAAGGCGATGGAGCTTGAACTCTAAAGGCGCTGACTCCCACTCTTGGAGACATTTCTTCGCTTTGTACAAGCTAGCTGAGATGGGAGCGTCTCGCCGAACAATAAAAGTCTCGACGGAGTATCTTGCAGAAAAGATGGGTTTGTCTCAGCAAACTGCATCGAGACATTTGATTCAACTGGAAAAGATGGGTTGGATTAAACGAGGTATAACGCCCAATGGATGCTTGATTGGGATTACTGAAGCTGGCGCAAAGGAGTTGAAACGTTTGTATTCGGGCTTGCATCAAATATTCGAGGCTGCTTATCCGTCTTCTGTGACTTTAGAAGGTGTTTTGTTCAGCGGCTTAGGTGAAGGCGCCTATTACATTGGTAAGGATGGATATCGAAAACAATTCATTGAGAAGTTAGGGTTTGACCCGTATCCAGGCACGCTTAATCTGAAGTTGACAACTGACTATGACATGAAGACTAGGATGGAGTTGGAGAATTATCCAGCAATAGAACTGCAAAGTTTCAAAAATGAGACGCGGTCTTTTGGCGCTGTTAAATGTTATCCAGCCGTAATCAATAACAGGGTGAAGGGGGCAGTTGTTTTTGCTATGCGTACTCACTACAACTCGTCGGTGGTAGAGGTTATCGCCCCAACTTTTTTGCGGGGCAGCCTAAAACTGAAAGATGGAAACAAAGTGAAGGTTGAGATTTTTACTTTACCATGATGTTTATGGATGTGTCCATAAAATTATGTGTGGCATCTGTGGTTTCGTGAGCACGAGGCAGCATGTGGCGCCTGTTCTTCGTGAAATGCTCTCTATAATGGAGAAGTATTGGTTAGGTTACGAGAGCGTTGGAATGGCAACAGTGCACCACAAAAAAATAGCTTTCGTGAAAAACGTGGGTTCAGTGAACAAAGTCTTTCCTGCTAACGGCGACTGGTCTAGAATTTTGTTAGGCTCGGTTGGAATTGGACATGTGCGTTATCCTTCTCCCATTGCACCTGCAGGCAAGAGTATGTTTGCCCATCCATTCTTAAGCTGCGACGGAAAAACCAGTCTAGTTCACAACGGCACCATCTATGATTACCAAGAAATCTTCTGGGAGCTGCAGGGTCACGAGTTTTCAAGCTGGGACAAGAAACGTAAGAAACTAAACGACAGCGAGGTCATTGTTCACTTGCTCGAGGAGGAAATCGATAAGGCAAACGGAGACTTAACTGAGGCGACGAGAAAAACTTGTAAGCGACTATCTGAGAACCCCAAGAATCAGTTTATCTTTGCCTTCATCCATCTTAGAGAGCCTTCAAAAATCTACGTTGTGAGTGGAAAAAACTATGAAAACAAACGGGGGGTTGTCGTTGCTCAAAAAGCAGGGTTTGGGTCGATTTTTGCATCTTACCGTGAATATGGAATTAAAGGATGTAAACCTATAAAGTTTGAAGCCATAAATTCTTACGTGAGTTTAAAAGAAGACAAGTTTGAAGTTCTAAGTTATGACACACTGGCAATAATGACAGAGCATGATTACAAGTGCATACGGTTATGAAAACCAACGCATTTTTGATGCTGATAAAAGATATTGTTCGGAGTTGAACTCTACTCTTAAGTCTCAGAGAAGTTATGTAGATTAAGAGCAGAGTAGGAGAAAATTGGTGCAATCAAACGTTTTCACATTACTCAACGAGCGGGTGCAAGCAGCATTAAGCGATTCAGGGTTTGCTGAGCCTACCGCACCTCAAGTTGCAGCGATTCCTCCGATTCTCGGGGGTGAAAACGTTCTTTTGATTGCGCCGACGGGCAGCGGCAAAACTGAGGCTGTTCTTTTGCCTGTCTTCTCCAACTTTGTCCAACAGAAAGACAAAAGTGGCATATCGATTGTTTATGTTACGCCGTTGCGGGCGCTCAATCGTGACATGGTTAGGCGTTTGTCCTTCTGGGCGACGAAACTTGGGATAGGAATCGAGGTGCGCCATGGCGACACAGAAATCAAAATTAGGCGGAGGCAAGCTATTCGTCCACCCAACATGCTGGTCACTACACCTGAAACGCTTCAAGCCATTCTGCCTGGCGCTAGAATGCAGCAGCATCTTAGCCATGTGCGATACGTGATAATAGATGAAGTTCACGAACTAGCTGAAGACAAGCGTGGAGTTCAGTTGACAGTTGCGCTGGAACGACTCCTCGAACATACCAAACAAGAGTTTCAAAGAGTAGGTTTGTCCGCAACTGTAGGAAACCCAGAAAAGGTTGCACAGTTCATAGCAGGTTCCAAACGCTCAATCAAAATCATAGGGGTCCCTTTGCCGAAGGGCTACCGTTACAGCGTAGAGCATCCTCTTCCAGAAGACGCTGACTACGACTTGGCTCAAAAATTACACACTGCACCCGAAGCCGCAGCCAGAATAAGGCGTATACTTGATTTAGTTAAGGAGCACTCTTCCACGCTTATTTTTGTCAACAGCCGCGCAAACGCTGAAGTGTTGGGGCACAAGTTCACCCAATTGGCGCGCAGTGACATAGCGGTGCATCATGGCTCTTTGTCAAGAGAAGAACGAGCCAGTATTGAAGATGAGTTCAAGGCTAAGACTCTCAAAGCCATAGTTTGCACCAGCACGTTGGAACTGGGCATCGACATCGGACACGTAGACCTTGTCATTCAGTATCTGTCACCTCGACAAGTTTGCAGCCTCATCCAACGAGTGGGTCGAAGCGGACACAAGCTTGATTTAATCTCCAAAGGGGTAATCATCACCGCTTTCCCAGACGACACCATGGAAGCCATCACAGCCATAAAAAGAGCCTACAAAGGTCAGTTAGAGCCTTTGCTCATTCACGAAGGCGCACTTGATGTATTAGCTCATCAAACCGTCGGAATACTAATGGATAAAAAACGAGTCACAATCGACGACATGTTTCCAATTCTAAGACGAGCCTACCCGTATCGCAACCTCACACGAGACAAGCTTTTAGACATAGCCCAATATTTACATACGTTGAGAATACTCTGGCTTGAAGAAGGCACCAACACGTTGAAACGCAGCCGCCGAACACACGAATACTACTATCAAAACCTATCGATGATATCAGACGAACGCCGCTACCCAGTGGTTGACGTGCTCTCAGACCGCACAATCGGTACAGTAGGCGATGAATTCATGGCTTTGCGCGCTCGCATAGGGCTAAACATCATAATACGAGGCAAAGTGTGGCGTATAGTTCAAATCGAAGACGAAACGGGTACAATACACGTGGTGCCAGCCGAAGACCCTTTCGCAGCTCTTCCAGGATGGGATGGTGAAATCCTACCCGTGCCCTTCACTTTAGCTCAAGAAGTAGGCAAACTCCGCCAAAGCATCGCTGAAGAGCACAAGAAAGAAAAGCGTCCAGAGCTGGTTGCGGAAAAGGTTGCCAAAAAACTTGCAACCAATAAATCCACAGTGCTCCATGTAGTAGAAGAAATTTATGAACAAATGAAAGAGAACGCGCCAGTTCCAACTCATGACCAAATTCTAATCGAGGGTTTTGACAAATACTTGATTGTCCACGCTTGTTACGGTGAAGTTGTCAACCGAACCCTAGGCGCCGTATTCGACGCTGTTCTCTCCGACCACGAACTTATAACAGGGTGGTGGAACAACGGCTACCGCATCCTCATAGAATTGCCTCGAAAAATAGAGCAACAAGACCTAGTGAAACTGCCTTCACTGCTCTTCAATCTGACACCAGAAGATGTTGACAGAGCCTTCGAAGATTATCTGAGAGCCCGCTTTCCCTTCTCATACAAAATGAAGTTTGTGGCTGAACGCTTCGGCGCCTTGCCAAGAGGCAAAACCATGGGACCCGAAAGGCTTGCTGAACTCCCACGTCGTTTTGAAAGGACACCTATATATGAAGAAACCATTCGTGAAGCAATGCAGGAAAAGGTGGACTTACCCACAGTCAAAGCAATAATGCAAAGCGTGAAAGAAAGAAAAACCAAGGTCACAGCTTTGCTTCGTTTAGAAAAGCCTACACCACTCGGCTATCGTATTCTTTCAAAATACACTGAAGTCCCAGAGTTGATGGCTCCAGAACGAGTTTTACTCAGCAACATCGAACGCATGAAAAAAGCAATCCAAGCTAGACGTCCCTCTTTGCTCTGTTTCTCGTGTGGACATCATTCAGAGGAGAAACGCATACGCGAACTCCCGGAAAAACTTGTTTGCGAAAAATGCGGCAACGGTCTACTAGCCGACTTATACCCTATCCAAGACCCAAAAATGCTCATCGACATCCTAAAGCGAAGACTCACAGGAGAACAGCTTTCACCCGAGGAACTAGACCAGTTGACACGAGCAAGACGAACAGCAGACCTTGTGCTCAGCCACGGAAAAAAAGCGTTAATAGCCTTTCAAGTCAAAGGCGTGGGACCTGAAACAGCTTTCCGCATCTTGAGCAAAATGCACCCGAAAGAAGACGACTTCTACATGGACCTTCTAAAAGCTAAGATTCAATTCTTAAGGACAAGACCTTATTGGGAAGACCAAGAAAAAACCAAAACTGCAAAAAGCTAAGCCTTTAATAGAAAAGCTAGCATTCCTTCTCTTTCTAAAATGACCTATCAACACTTCAAAGCAGATGAATCTAATTGCGGCAACAACCAAACAAGAAAAATCGCATCATACTACTCGGAGCAGCCCATTCTTTCAATCATTCACTTTTCGTTATAGCACCTCCCTTGCTAACATTAATAATGAACAGCCTAAACGTTTCGAAATTCGCCATAGGCACCATAGCAACAGCCGCCTCACACATCTACGGCCTCGGTGCCTTAATAGGCGGACCCTTAGGCGACAAAATCGGAGAAGCCAAAACAATAACCGTATGCCTAGCCTTCTCTGGACTCTCCACGTTCATTATGCTCGCCGCTGGAGCCGCAGAAAGCATCTTCATGTACGCTTTAGCGTTAATTCTGATGGCTGTGTGGGCAAGCCTTTACCATCCGACAGCCAACTCACTTATTTCAAAGGCGTTTACGGGCAGAGTAGCAAAGTTTATGGGACTGCACGGCGTAGGCGGAACATTAGGCGTCGTACTTACCCCAACAGTTGCATGGTTCATAGGCTCAACATTAGGCTGGCCCTATGCATTCGTCGTCTTTGGCACACTATGCATAATCCTTGCTCTACTCTTTGTCAAGAGCTTCGGCAAAACCGAAGAAAGAAACGCCCAAAGCGGAACAATAATCGACGCCTTAAAAATACGCGAACTGTGGATGCTCTTAGTCTTCAACGTTGCAATAGGATTATTCATGAAAGGTGTGGAACTGTTTTTTCCTACATACCTCAATGAAAACAGACAAATCAGCTCTATGTGGGCTTCAATAGCCTATACCATGGTTTTGGCTGCTGGGGTTCCTGGACAATGGATAGGAGGCAAAGCCGCAGAAAAAGTTGGTGCAAAAAAAGTCTTGATAGCTACGTCAGCAGGCGTTTGTGTAAGTCTAGTCTCTCTTCTATTAGTTCCAATCTACGCTGTTGGAATAATTGTCTTTATTCTGTTGTATGGATTGTCTTTCTATGCCCATCAACCAGCGTTGAATGCTCTCACTGGCTTTTTGTCCCCACAGAACCAGCGTGGAGCCGTCTACGGGATCTTCTTCTTCACATCCTTTGGCTTAGGTTCGCTTTCACAGTTCATAGCTGGATACATGGCTGACGTGCACAACTTAGACGCAGCTTTCTACCTCTTAACAGTATTCGCACTCATCGCACTTCTTCTGTCTCTCAAGCTTCCAGAGAAAAAAGAAAACAGAGAAGGAGCCGTTTCATGACATTTTCCATAGTTGCCCGCTGCGCAAAGACCTCAAGCCTAGGCGCAGCAGTTGCGACAGCGGTTCCAGCTGTAGGAAGCGTTGTTCCACATGTTGAGCTTGGAGTCGGTGCAATTGCAACTCAGGCGCAGACTAACATTTTGTATGGGATAGAGGGTTTGAAGCTTCTGAAAACGGGTTTGATTCCTCAATCCGCCTTAGAATCTATGCTGCAAAGAGATGTTGACAGAGAAAAAAGGCAAGTTATCATAATTGATGCCCAAGGAAGAACAGCAGCTTTTACAGGCAGGGAAAACGTTGAGTGGAAGGGTCACCTAGTTGGAAAGAACTTTGTTGTAGCAGGCAACATGCTCACTGGAAGCCAAGTGATTGAAGCCATGAAACAGACTTTCGAAGAAACAAACGGAAAACTAACAGAACGCTTGCTGAAGGTGTTAGAGGCAGGGCAAGAGGCTGGGGGCGACAAGAGAGGACACATGTCAGCGGCACTACGTGTTGCAGGAAAGCAATGGACAAGTGAAACCCGTCCTGTCCTCGACCTGAGAGTAGACGTGCATCAAGACCCAGTCAAAGAATTACGCCAAATTTACAATGTTTCAAAAAGTTATCTCGAGATTTCTGAATGAAAACGGCTTAGGCATTTTACCTTTAAGCGATACCAAGAAAGTGTCCATATCCTTGATACGCGCAGCCCATTGAGCCCGAAAGTCCGAAATGAAATCTGTAAAATCTGTAAAATCTCGATGAACAGATATCATCATGCAGTTTTTTCCTTCAAGTCCCTCGCCACCAGCCCCAAATACTATTTTGGAGTTGTGAGCAACCCACTTGTGTGCGCGTTCACCAAGTGCTTGGTCAAGACCACCGGTCTTCGGGTCGTATCTGTCGATGTTTAGAAACGTGAATGCAATGATTTCAAATCCGAGTTTTGCCATGTTTGGTATGGCTGTGTAGTCAAGTATGTAGCCTTCTCTCTCCAGCCTTTTCCTCATCCTGGTCAAGGTTGGTTGAGAAACATCGAGAATTTTGGCTAAGTCTCGGTCGCTTCTCTTAGAATTTTTTACGAGTTCATGCAAGAGCGAAATCATTCTGTCTTGAGACATGGGTTGAATTATTGATTCAAAAACCTTTTAAGGTTTTTCTCAAGCCGTCTCCCTGCTTGATAATTGTTGATGTCAACCCTTATTATGTTCGGTAAGAGTTCCTCTGAAGAGAGTATAGGAAATGATTTCTAGCATCGAAGAAGACGGCGTGAAAAGAAGAGACCGCCACGACATCATTGTTGAGATATTGAAGACAGCTCTAAACGGTAAGGTCAAGACCCACATAATGTACAAGGCAAGATTAAGCTACGCACAACTCAACGAATATCTGCCCAGACTGGTTGAAAACGGCTTCTTGGAAAACCAAACAATTAAACGAAGAAAAAATTACAGAAAGATTTTCAAGACAACATCAAAGGGGATGAAACTTTTGGAAAACTTTGAGACAATAAGAAACTTATGGTCTCTCCCAGACAACCCTTCCGAAGAACAAGATTTCTAGAAGTCTTTGAAAGACTCCAACTTTGAGACAGTCGTTGCCAAGTCCATATCTATTAGGCATGTTTAGTTTCCAAAAGCACTGAGAATAGCCAAAGAGGCAAACAATGCCTCTTCAGTTCGAACGGTTTCTGTTCCTTGCTTTAGAATTGTATTTACAACAAAATGTGCTAGGTCTTCAAGTCTAAGATTTTCACGTGCCACGATTTCGAACAAACCTTGTGTGGGCGCGCCAAAAGCTACTAGCATTTTGCTGGATTGTTTCCAATATTTGACCAGTTCATTAAGAATGGTATCTATGGGTTTTCCCTTTCGAGAGGTTGCCACAACAAGGTCGAATGACTCATTTTTCATGAGTTGTCCGAGCGGAAGCTTTGAAACGTTCACTTTGAAGCCCCAATAAGCTTTAATTTCTTTAGGGTTAGCTAAGACCGCTCTTGGACGCTTTCCTATCTCTGTTATTTTCAAGGTTACTCTTGTGTTTGTCTTCAATTTGATGCCCTTGACCAAGGCTGGTTGCTCAACTCCAACATCGACTTGTATGCCATCTTCGGAGTACATTACGACTACTCCTTCTCGAAACTCTCCAACTTTGAGGTTTTCTGCTCGGTTTGCTAAGGGGTGGTGAGGTGTGCGTAGAGGAGGCAACACACCTGCATATTTCAACTCTGGTTGAATCTTGAACAATCGCTTGCGTAGGTATTGAGGTGTCTCCATGTAGGCTAGAACGGTGGCGATTAGATTAATGTCTCGTCTCTGGTCTGTTTGAGGAAAGTCGGGATAGACCACTACTTCGTCTACGCGAAAGATGGCTAAAGCTCTACCAACTAACCCGATTCTGAAAGTTTTTTCACGTAAATGAGGAACATCTGAAACAAAGGAGGCGGGTATAGCCACAGAGAGTTTGCAAGCACGTTTCTGTGGAAGAGTTGATTTGTTTTGGATTGCCACGTAGACTCAAGCTCCGAGATTTCTATTATTGAAGGGCAAAACTTAATACTGCATCGGTTTCACTCGACCTTGTGTTAGATAACCGATTGGTGAAGGCTCTCCGAATAATCGTGGCTAGACTAGAAAACAAAGGAATTAACTGGGTTTTAGGAGGAAGCGTCAATTTAGCATTACAGAATGTTCACGTAAGTCCACGAGACATTGATATCTTAACCGACAAAAGAGGCGCCTTTCAAATCGGAGAATTGTTGAAAGACTACGAAATCAAAAGAGTGGAGTTCACTAAATCAGAAAAGCTGTGCTCCTACTTAGGAAAGTTTCGCATACAGGGCTTAGAGGTTGAAGTCATAGGCGACTTACAAGCCAAAACAAATCAAGGAGCATGGACTGAACGATTCAAACCAAGAAGAAAAGCAATTCTAAGATTGGAAGACATGGAAATACCTGCATCAACGCTTGAAGCAGAACTCAAAGCTTACCAAGCTTTGGGAAGAGCGGAACGAGTTCAAAAGATAAGAGAAGCTTTGAAAAAGAAACCTAAACAAAGCATTTAATGGTTTTCAAATCGATGCTAATTTTCTGTTTATCTTTCTCTTCTGCCCCTAACGAATTCTTCAAACTGCTTCTCTGCTGCTTCCATAGACACGGTTTTTGGGGGATGCTTGAAGGCTGCGGCTGAAACACTGAGTAAAGGTCCAGCAATTTTCCTATCGAGCGCAATTTTTACAGCTCTAATCACGTCGAAAAGAACTGAGCCAGCGTTGGGCGCATCCACAGTGCTCAGCCTCAAATCGAGTAACATAGGTACTTTGCCAAAGTAGAAGCCTTTAATCCAGAAGAAGCTGTCTCGTCTGTTTTCAAGAAAGTCAACGTAGTCAGTGGAGCCAGCTACCACTGAAGCCTTGTACGGCAAAACCGATTCAACCGATTTGGTTTTTACTAAACGCTTCAGTTCTCGAGTTCGGTCTAGGGTATCCAATGATTCGGTTCCTCCGCCAACATCTAACTGATAGGTTTCGTTGATGCGCACGCCCTGTTCCGAGAGCAGTTTGAGAAGAGTCTTGTGAACAGCTGTTGAGCCTACTTGATCTGCTAAATCGTCGCCTACAACTGGCAGACCAGCCTTTTCAAAACGTTTAGCCCAATTGGTTTGACTTGCGATGAAAACAGGCGAGGCGTTGATAAATGCGCAGTTAGCTTTCAACGCTTGTTCAGTATACCATTCTGTTGCTTTAGAGGCGCCGCTAGGTAAAAGATTGACAACAATCTCAGCTTCTTTTTCTTTAAGCTTCTTGGCAACATCAACTTCTGGCTTTTGGCTTGCTTTGACGACGTTTTTTAAGAGGTCTCCGACCCCATCTAAGACTGGACCTTTCAAAACTTCGACGCCCATTTTTGGAACAGAGGCAATTTTTAACGTGTTATTAGGAGGAGAGAAAATAGCCTCAGACAGGTCTTTGCCAATTTTTCGGGCTTCAATGTCAAAGGCGCAGACAAACCTTATGTCTCTTGGGTGGTAGTCGCCTAAAAATAGATGTCTCAAACCTAAAGCTTGTTCTTCGTTTTCAGCCTTTGCGTAATAGTTTGCACCTTGGACTAGGGCTGAGGCGCAGTTTCCAACACCAACTAAAGCAACACGGATTTTTGACATAGTAGGCACCAAGCAAACATAGTTATGCACGTATTGTATGCTCTTCTGCTCAAAAACTTGCCGTTGTCAAACTCTTGGTTATTTGTTCAACAATGGGAACCCTTTGATGAACGAACACTCGTCTTGTTTTCCGACAAACAGATTCAATTGTCCGACAACTAATGATTTGTTTTGAGTTTCCATGTAGGTCGTCTCGTCATAGTTAAGGCGCAAACAAAAATCTTTGAGGTGCAATTAGGGGTTTGACACAATGTTTGCGTTGTCTCTCATCTGTGTTGGACCCTGCAATGAAAGACAACTTTCAAATTGCCTCTTTCTATCTTAGTTTAGTTTGAGGTCAGAGTTTTATGAATAAGCGAAACGCTTGGCTTGATGTCTCAGTCATTCAGTGTCCCAATTGTAGACGCTATTACGCAGACGCCTCATGGTACGTGGCTGAAATTGGTGCCGACATCGAATGTGGAACCTGCCACACAACGTTCAACACAAAGAAAAACGCAACTGACCGCGTAATGCTCAGCTTTGGAATAGATGAAGAAGGAAGGGTTCTTGAGGCTGTGGTTACGAGTCACTTGTCAAAGTGAAAAAAGTCAGCTTGATTGATTAAGTGTTTAACTTCTCTATTTCAACGTATTTTTCAGTTATGTTTGAACGCTGCAGAACATCCTTCCAAAGTTCCAATCCTTTAGGGGTTCTCCATTTTTTGGGTGCCGGAATCCCTATCATAGCTAGTTTGTCGCCTTTCTTGATTTTTTCAGCAGTGACGCACTTGCACGTTTCAGGGTGAACAGGAGTGATAATGTCTGGCGCTATGGCTGCAAGTTTTCCATCCTTGAAGCTAATCAGAACTTCGTTTTTGGCTTTAAACTCAAATTTTGAGCCTTCATTTTCGTGGGTTCCGTTTAGGGTTGCAGTTGTCCATGTGAAGCCAGCCTTAGTCTCACGTTCGAACGCGCTTACAACTCCCTCGAAGAGTTTGAAGCCATGTGTTTCTTTCAAAACAGCGTTTAAAGGATCAACAGTCTTTCTGAGCAGCATGCCGATTCGCATAGCGTTTGACAGTGTGCCCAAGATAGGCGAAGTCTTCACTTGCGTGCCCGTTAAGACTCGGCGAGCAGTGTAAGCCGTTTGTCCCCACTCGGTTGCCAACGTTCTTGCAATCCTTTCAGCTGCCCTCGAATCTTTTGTTTGTTTGACAAGGACCAAGTTTTGAGCGTCAATGTCAGCCACTGCCATAGGCGCTAGAGGAATGTCATCTATAGTGTAGACTTTTAGATGAACCTCGGGAACAGCTCTTCCAGCCCCATCAGCGTCTATAATTGGTATTCCTCGCCGAGCAGCAACATCCACAGCGGCTAGAGTGTTAAAGCCTCCTAATTCAACAGCGATGACAGCGAAGGCTTTTTTGCCCAAAAATTCCTCAAGTGTCATGAGAGTCTTGAGAGCTGCGTCACCGTGATACCCGACTGAGGTTGTTGCTCCAACACAAGCAAAATTTATCACTATCTCATCGTCTGGAACCTCGACGGAGTCAACAAGCTGAACTGGAAGGCGTTTCTTAGTTAGCATTTCAACTATGTTGTGCCCAACCTCAGGGTCGCCGCCGCCTCCAGCTGAAAAAATTGCGGCGCCGTCTACAAGGTCAGCTAAGTCTTCGGCACTCAATTTCTTCAATGAGACACACTTCTCCACAGTTTTTTAGAAACGTTTTAGTAGATAGAATTTTCTTTAAGGCTGGTTATTGTAACGAGGTGAAATGATGTGACAGCAAAGGTTGCCGTTGTTGAGTTTGAAGAAGATGTCTATACATCTTTTAAACATGCGCTCAAACTTATCGGAGAAATAGATGACTTAAACACTACCAAGAGAACTGTGGTTGTCAAGCTGGGAGTATTCGACCATAAAACAGAACATCATGCCACTCCAGAAGTAGTTAGCGCAATAATTAACAGCTTCAATAAAGCACCCAAGATTTTCCTAGCGGAGTCAGACAACTACAAAGGAACAGGTTCCGAAAGGCTTCAAGTCTGGAAGCAGCTCTTCAACAACCGAGTTGCACCTTTCAACCTCTCAGACGACAAAGAGACCCGAGAAGTCAAAATCACTGATGAGAAAATGGGTTTCTCTCACATAATCTTCAAGCCCAATGTTTTGGTGAGCGCTCATGTGTTGCGCCAATATGACAAAGGCAGCGTTTTGAAGAATCTCTTAGGCTTGATTCCAGACAGAAAGAAAGTGAGATTTCATAAGAAGTTGGAACCAGCGCTCCTCGACGCTTACGAGGCGATTGGCGGAATAGACCTCGCTGTGATAGACGGCACTTACACGTATCCAAACGTAGCGCCAAAATTGGCTCCCAAAAGAGTAAAAACAAACGTCCTCTTGGTAGGTAGAGATGCAATTGCCGTAGAAGCGGTTGGAGCCACTTTAGTCGGCTTGAACTCTGAAAAAATGCCACTGCTTCAAGAAGCCATGAAAAGAAGTCTCGGCGAAGGAAACATAGAAAAGATTAAGGTTTTGGGAAATTCTATTAGAAGCATAAAAGAAAGATTTCGCCAACAAGTGGCATAAGAAAACTCAGCCAGCTGTTTTTCCATTGTTCCTTTGAGCATGTTACAAAAGTAACGGTTGATTTATTATCGAGTAATGCTCTAGAAAGTGTAAAATTTGAAGGTGCAACGCTTGCAACGCTCTGACAAGTACGAAATCATAAGTGAGTTAGCTAGGCGTCGAGGCTTCTTTTGGCCCTCTTTCGAGATTTACGGTGGGGTAAGCGGTTTTTTCACGTATGGTCCATTGGGCGCTGCTTTGAAGAGGAGAATCGAAGACAAGTTTCGAGCATTTTACATTCGTCCGCTGGGTATACTTGAAATCGAGTCTTCTGTAATTATGCCCTCAAAGGTTTTCGAAGCGTCGGGGCATTTGGACCACTTCAAAGAGCCAATGGTTGAATGCAGCAAGTGTAAGCGCAAGTTTCGAGCCGACCACGTGCTGCAAGAACAGGCTGGAATGAGCGATGTGGAAACAGAGAAACTCAGCTTGCAAGAGCTGATGAATGAAATCCAAAAACGAGGTGTTCACTGCCCTGATTGTGGCGGAAAACTTGAAAACACACAATACTTCCGAACCATGTTTGCTACCACTATTGGACCTTATTCCGATGCAGTAGGTTACGGTCGTCCAGAAGCAGCGCAGGGAATATTTGTGGAGTTTAAGCGTGTGTGGGAATACGCCAGAGAAAGGCTTCCCTTCGGCGTCGTTCAGGTTGGTCACGCGCTTCGGAACGAGATTTCGCCTAGGCAGGGGTTGTTGAGACAGAGGGAATTCTCTATAATGGATGTTGAGTTCTTTTTTGACCCAGAAGAGCCAAACTGCACGAGATTTGAAGAAGTGGAAAACGAGAGGCTGAGACTGCTGCTTGCTGAAGCCAAGCTTAGGGGTGAAAAAGAAGCCGTAGAAGTTACTGCTAAAGAAGCCTTACAGAAAGGCTACATTAAGACAGAGTGGCAAGCGTTTTTCATGGTTTTAGCCAAACTCTTCCTCAAAGAGGTAGGTGTACCCGAAGAGAAGCAGCGTTTCATCGAAAAACTCGAATGGGAGAGAGCGCACTACTCCACTCAGGGTTTTGACCAAGAAATCTTCTTAGACCGTTGGGGTTGGGAAGAGGTTTCGGGGCACAATTACCGCACGGACTACGACTTGAAACATCACATGGAGTTCAGCGGTGTCGATATGCAGGTGTTTAAGGAAGGAAGACGATTTATCCCGCATGTTGTTGAACCCAGTTTTGGATCTGACCGACTGGTTTACATTGCTGTTGAGTACGCTTATCAAACAAGAGACAAGCGAACTGTGCTGAATTTTCCAAGAGACTTAGCCCCTACACAAATAGGTGTTTATCCATTGGTCAGCAAGGATGGGTTGCCAGAAAAAGCCAGAGAAGTGCATCAGATGATGAGCAAAGAATTTACAACAGAATATGACGAATCTGGCTCAATTGGTAGGCGATATGCTAGAGCTGATGAGGCTGGCACTCCACTGGGGATAACCATTGACTATGACACGATGAAGAATGAAACTATCACCATACGCGACCGAGACTCTTGGAAACAGGTGCGGACCGAGATAAAAGGGCTGACAGAACTGCTTCGAGCCTACTTTCGCTATGAAAAAAACTTTGTAGACATGGGACAGCTAATAAAAGGCTGAGTTTATTCAAGGAAGTCAAAAATCTCTTTTAGACTGGCAATAGTTTCAACGCCAGCAATGGGCTTACCTTCTCTCTGAATCAAGAAAACTTTCATTCCGACTTTTTTGGCTCCAATGTAGTCGGCTTCTAATTGGTCTCCAACGAAAACCGCTTCCATTGGCTTAATGCGCAGTTGTTTGAGTGCGTAGTTGAAAGCCTCAGAATGGGGTTTCCGTTTTCCAGTAGTGTTTACGCCAACATAGACTTCAAAAAATTTTTCTAATCCAGCTTTAGGCAGAATCTTTTCAACGTCTTCCTCGTATCCACCCGTAATTATCCCAAGTTTCAGCCCTTTATGTTTGAGTCTTTGCAGCGTCTCTTTCACGTCGGGATAAACATAAACCTTGGCAAACTCAAACCAGCGAAAATCTATTTCTTCCGCGAGTTTCCTTGCTTTCGCATTTCCAGTGATTCCCAGATGTCTCAATTCAACCATGCTCCATTCGGTATAGAATTCATGCGCGGAAAGGTGCGAATGTTTGTCAATGTCGAATTCTTGGTTTCCCTTAATCATGGCTTGCTTTACATCATCGAGAGATTTGGATATGCCTAGAGCCTCTAAGATTTTCTGGAATGTTTCTTCGGGATACATATACACTAGAGTGTTGCCTAAGTCAAACAACACGGCTTTGACATTCAAAGTCTTAGGCACCATTTTGACCACTCCTTGGAGTTAAAGTCTAGTCGATTATTCCTTAAACGTTAATAAGGCTTCACCACATTCATAGGTTTCTGAAGTCAGTTAAACGATTATTAGGGTGCGGAGGCTTCATGGTCTTTCCGGTTGAAACTGAAGAGCGCGTGAAACGCAGAGCTCTCACTATATGTCAGGATCATTTGCGTAAGGTTGTTGAAATCACTCGAAAAGTGCCTCAACTAGTTGATGGCTTCGTGAAGGGAGACAAGGTCACGGTTAAGCAGTTGCACGCTGAGATAAGGAAGGCGGAAGAGGAAGTAGACATCGCTAGGCGAACAGTAGCGCAAGAACTGGCTGAAATCGGCGCCATTCTCATCAGCCGTGAAGACTTCCTGCGTTTCACTAACCTGGCAAGCGAAATAGCCGATTTTTGTGAAGGCATCGCCTTCCGCCTGCTAGAAATCATGGAACGAGGCTGGAAGGTGCCGCCACCGATAAAGAAGGAGTTGGCGAAGCTCTCCGACGCCATGTTTGATACAATTTCAAAGCTGCGCGAAACCGCCATGACGCTGAACTACGGCGCATCGAAAGCCTCAGAGAAATCTCGTGAAGTTGAGTTGGCTGAAAGAGTTGTGGACGACCTTTACCGAGACTTGGAAGTTAAGATTCTTAACAGTAACATCGAGATTCCAACTTTGCTCCTTCTCAGAGATGTGCTTGAACTCATGGAAGACGCCGCTGACAAGGCTGAAGACGCCTCAGACGCCGCCCGCATCTTAGCCTTCGCCATGTAAACTTAAGGACGATTTTCAAGCGATGCCCAAAAAAATCGAAACAGAATTTATCGAGAATTTTTTAGTAGTTTGGAAACCCGCCCAAGGTTCTGAACTTTATAAGCAAGGATATTATGGTAAACCAGTTGGCATCCCAAAACCAAAGATGTTTGATTTTACAGTCCCGCTCATCCTCGACCTCATGGAGGGCTTGTACCTAGTTGAAAAACAATTAATCACCGTTTTCGAAGGAACCAAAAAAAGAAGAAAAGTGAACCTTGAAAAATTGAGGAAACGTGCCCGCAAACTGTATGAAGAGTTTGATTTAAAATACGCTGTTTACAAAGACCTGCGTGACCATGGGCTTATCGTTACACCTGGAATAAAGTATGGTTGCGACTTCGCTGTTTACAAGCATGGACCAGGCGTGGAACATGCGCCTTACATGGTCTCGGTGAAGAAGACAAGGGATGAGGTTACAGCCACAGACATTGTTAAGGCTGGAAGATTGGCGACCACTGTGCGGAAACGTTTCATAATTGCTGTGTCAGACCCGGAAACCGAAACCATCCAGTACTTGATTTTCAAGTGGTTTAAGGCTTAGTCTTTTTTCGATTGCCTGCTTGGAAGAATCCGAATCCAACTATTGTGAGGGCGGTTGCCAGGTACATTGTGGCTTTAAAGCCAAAAAGGAGGGCAACTGTTCCGCCTAAAAGTGCGCCCAATACCTGTGAGAGATTGATGACAGAGCTCAGTATTCCAGACGCTGTTGCTTTTTCAACGTTGTTTTTCATGAGATAAATGAGAGAGCCAACGTACATGGTGGACCAGGAGCAGGCGAGTAAAACTTGCATGGGTAACAGGTATAGAAAGTCCTTGGCCAAGGTGAAAGAGAGAAAGGTTACTATTGCAAGCAGTAGTCCTGTCTTTATGAGTCGTTCACTTTCAAAGCGGTCGAGAAAAAGCATCACAACAAACTGCGTAGCGGTATTCATCGTGTATATTACGCCAATCCAGAATTTGTCGCCTCCGAGACCTGCAATGTAGAGGGGGTAGATAACCCAGATGGCGTTGGCGCCAGTGTGCCTGAGTAGATAGGGTACGTAAACTCGCCAGTTTCTTTTCAGCAGTTCTTTCGGAAAGAAGGGAACATTCAGACGTGGGCTGTCGACTTTTTTCAACGTGAAAGACGCTAGGAAAGCAACGAGGAAACAGAGTGAAGACATTATGAAAACGCGGTAGTAAAACGCTATCAAACCAGCGACAAACGTGCCCACTGCCCACCCTAAAGCGCCGAAAGAGCTGAACTTGCTCAGCGGCTCTGCAGAATCGTAGACGTAAACTGTGAGTGCGGCAGGGAAAATTCCTAGGGAGAACCCAGCTAAGGCACGTACTAGTGCTAAAAGCCATGGGCTTGCCAGAAGAGGCGCTGTGAAATATGGGTCAGCTAAAGTTTGTAGAAGGAAGGTTAAGGTGCAGAGTCCTAAGCCAAGACGTATGAAAAGTCTGCGTCCGTAGACGTCGCTGGCTCGACCGAAGACGTATGAGGCTATGAACATGGCGAAGGCGTAGACAGCGACTATTATTCCGATTTGTGCGTCGTTTGCGCCTAAGTCCTTAGCCAAGTTTGGAATGAATAGGAGCGAAGCCGATAGTGCCATGCTGGATAAGAATTGGATTAGGCTTGGTTTCATTGCGGGTCTCTCTGTTGAGAAGCTTTCAAAAGAATAGAAGCGGTGATAAAAAGTCTTTGTTTCACGAACATAGCCAACTCGTCTGAGTTGTCCGACATGGAAAATGTTTTGTCCGACGACAATGAGACCTGTTACGATATTAGCACTTGTCTTCGTCTGTTTGAGGCTCAACAGAATTTTTTTGTTGCACAACAATTGGAGGAATTGATGTTATTTTCGGATGGTTGGTGGCATGGCAATGACTGTTTGGGTTCGTCTAACTCCTTGAACACGTTGAAGCTCGTCGATGAGTTTGCCCAAGTCGTCCATCTTAGTAAATTCAGCGTAGACTACAACGTCAAATTGCCCTGTAACTGCGTGAGCCATCTTTACGCCCTTGATTTTGAGTGCTGCGTCAGCGACTTCCCACGGTTTGCCAGGTTCGGTGTTAACTAGCACATAAGCTTGCAATCCGTTTCTTTCCTCACTCGCGATTAGAGAGAGAATTAGAGCTTTTAACTGTAATGGAATTGAGAGTGTTTGCTGGCGTAAAGGTTTATAGCCTTGTTTTAAACAGCCTATGAAGGTGCACTCTGTTGATTGTGAAGAATGTTCTCGACCTTATTGGGAATACTCCACTGGTTGAGATAAGGCGTTTGAACCCAAATCCTAGGCTTGAAATGCATGTTAAGTTAGAGAAGTACAATCCAGGCGGCTCAGTTAAGGATAGGATAGCCAAGTACATGATTGACGAAGCGGAGAAATCTGGGAAACTGTCAAAGGAGAAGACTGTAATTGAACCGACTAGTGGAAACACAGGCATTGGACTCGCGTTAGTCTGCCGTGTGAAGGGTTACAATCTTGTTTTGGTCATGCCTGAGACCATGACTTTAGAGCGGCGTCAGATACTCATTGCGTTGGGCGCCAAAATCTTACTGAGTGAGGGTTCGAAGGGAATGAACGGTGCAGAGGACTTAGCGCGTGAGATTGTTAATCGAAATCTTGACAAGTTTTTCATGCCTAATCAGTTTGCTAACGCAGCTAATGTTTTGGCTCATTACGAGACAACGGCTGAAGAGGTGTGGAGAGACACCAGTGGACGGATAACCCATTTTGTGGCTGGAATTGGCACGGGTGGCACTTTGGTGGGTGTTTCGAGGAGGCTTAGGGAGTACAATCCAAACGTTAGAATGATTGCGGTTCAGCCTGAGCCTGGCACAGCCATTCAAGGGTTGAAGGATTTGAAGACGCAGTATGTTCCAGCTATTTGGAGGCGTGAACTCGTTGATGAAGTTCATTACGTGAGTCCTAAGGAGGCTGAAGAGTCTGCAAGGTTGCTTATGTTGGAGGAGGGAATTTTTGTTGGTCCAAGTTCTGGCGCTATCTTCAACGTTGCCTTGAAGAAGGCGAGGGAGATTGAAAAGGGGGTCATGGTGGTTATGGCTCCAGACGGCGGTGAGAAGTACTTGAGCACGGCTCTTTGTGACCCTGCGCTCTGCCTTGAATGCGTTAGGAAGTATGGAATTCAATGCTCGTATAGAGATGGAAAACCCATATTGAAGGTGTCCCTTTCGGCTCGTGAGCAGGTTTCTCCGTAATACAAGACGCAATTTCTTTATTGTTGTTGTGTGTGCACTAGTGAATGTGGCAGAAGGAAGGAGACTGAAGCGTTGAAACTGCACCTTTTGAGTGATGGTTCTTTCACTTTGGATAAGAGCTTAGTTGTATACATGAAGTACATGGGTGAATTGTATGAAGCGGCTTTGAAGCCTCTTCTAGTCATAACCGATGCTGAAGAGAAGGTATTGGTTGACACAGGAATCGGAGAGTTGCCCGAATCTCATAGAAAGTTCTTTCCAGTAAGAAGGAGGGCAGGTGAGACTTTGCTTGCGAGTCTGGCTAAGTACGGTTTGAAGAGAGAGGACATGGATATTGTCGTTAACACGCATTTGCATTTTGACCATTGCGGCAACAATAAGCTGTTTAAGAATGCTCGCTTTTTTGTTCAGAAGGACGAATTAGAGTATGCGTATGAGCCTGAGAAGTTTCAGCAAGCCGCCTATGTTAAAGAGTTTTTCGATGTGAAAGGCTTGAACTACGAGACGATTCGTGGACGCTGCCAAGTTTGTGAAGGCGTGACTGTTATGCGAACCGATGGGCACAGCCTTGGGCATCAGTCTGTTATAGTGAAGGGTGACGACGGAAGGAATTATGTTTATTGTGGAGACGCCGCACCTATTAGGGAGAATCTTGAACGACGAAACATACCAGGCATACTCTACAACGCACACAAAGCATTAGAATCAATAGACAGGCTCAGACGCATAAAAAACGCAGTTTACATATACCCACACGACAACCAACAAACAACAATAACCTAGCTTTTTATCAAGTCTAAAGTAATGTTTCCTCAAAGGGTGAACGATATTTATGTAGGCTTGAAGTAGTATTTTGGCCATGTTGGCCATTGTGTCTGTGTGCTAGAAGGTTTTTCGAAGTCCACTGTTAGGTTCATGCCTACCTTTATTTTGTCTGGTTCGATGCCTCGAATCATGCCTAAAAGCTGGGGTCCCTCTTCCAGCTTCACAATTCCAACAGTATAGGGTGTCAACGCTTCGAACTGTTTTGGTGAAACATGTATCACGGTGAAAGTTAGTAACTTGCCCTGTCCTTTCGACTCAACCCATTGTAAATCTTTGGAATAGCATTTGATGCAAACGGGTCTGGGAGGCAACATCACCAAGCCGCACTTGTTACACTTAGCACCCATTAACTTGCCTTCGCCCACAAACTTGTAGAAACTCTCAATCCCAAAAGTTGGTTGAGCCTCTTGAGCCATTCATTTATCCCCTCCTGAAAATGTGCACGGTTGCGGTGGCGCCTGAGCCGCCCACATTATGCGCCAAACCAATTTCTGCATTAGCCACCTGTCTTTTCTCAGCCTGACCCGTCAACTGCAAAAACAACTCATAAGCTTGCGCCGTCCCAGTTGCGCCCACAGGATGACCCTTCGACTTCAAGCCACCACTTGTGTTAACGGGAATTCTGCCACCAAGAGCTGTCACGCCTTCCTCAACTAGCTTGCCGCCTTCACTAGGCCTACAGAAGCCTAGGTCTTCATAGGCAATAATTTCGGCGATGGTGAAGCAGTCGTGAACCTCGGCTACATCCACATCTTCAGGCTTGACATCAGCCATTTCATAAGCTTGCTTAGCAGCCAATCGAGCTGCCTCAAGGGTGGTGAAGTCTTCACGCTCATACAACCCAATAAAGCCGCTAGCCTGACCCGAACCCACAATGTGCACAGGCGTATCCGTAAACTTTCGAGCCAATTCAGGCTTAGTCAAAACAAGGCAGCTTGCTCCGTCGGTTATGAGCGAACAATCAAATAGCTTCAGAGGCCAAGCAACCAATCGTGAGCCCAAAGCTTGCTCTAATGTGACTTCTTTCTGCATGTGCGCTTTAGGATTGAGACTTCCATGTTTATGGTTCTTAACAGCTACCAATGCCATCTGCCGCTCAGTCGTGCCATAACGATGCATATGCGCCGTAGCCATAAGGGCAAACAAGCCTGGAAAAGTCATGCCGTTAAACTGCTCAAAAGGATAATCAGAAGCCATAGCCAAATACTCAGTTGCCTCAGCCGTGCTCCTGTGCGTCATCTTTTCAACGCCGCCAACTATCACCACATCGTAAAGCCCAGACAAAACAGACATTAAGCCTAAGCGCAAAGCCACACCAGAAGAAGCACAAGCGCCTTCAGTTCTAACAGCCGCAGAAGGAGTCAAACCAGCCCAATCAGCCAAAGTTGGACCCGTGTGACCCTGATGCTCATAGCCTTCACCCATGTGACCAACAAACAACGCTTTAATGTCCTTCTTAGGGTTCAAACTGGGACAACGTTCAAAAGCCTCACTGACGGCTTCAGCAAACAGTTCCCTACCGTAAACGCCGTCTCTTCTGCCAAACTTTGACAACCCAGCTGAAACAATCGAAACCAAAGGTTTACCAACCATGCGCTTCATCTTCTTTTAGGCAGTCAATTACACCATAGAAGTTCAGTTATATAGCGAAAACCACTATTTAAACCAAAAACCATGTTTTTCTATAGGGCGTGAGTGTCCTTTACCTGAACAAAGGTCAAGAAAGTAAACTATCGTTTGAATGAAGCATCCAAAAAGCTTATTTGCCCAGCACAAAATTATCAGTTTTCGGTTGGTAGGTTCAGACTCCCTTTATGTATAGGACGCTTCAAGTCCTCGGACCTGAACACGAGTTCTCAGTTATCGACGAAAAATTACAGCCTCTACCCATCGTTGACAAAATAATCAAAGACGTTCACGGACGAATAGTAAACAACGTAGACTTCGGCAAGTTTTCATTTGGGAAAGAATTGCAAGCGCATGTGGCTGAGTTTAAAGCAAACATGCCCTTTAACTCGCCTCAAGACTTTGAAGAAACAATGACCCATGCTGTGCAGCAAATTCTTGACTTTCTGGAAAAGCGTTATGAGGCACGTCTCCTAGGCTTAGGAATGCATCCTTCGCTTATGCTCGACAAAGTCAAAGTGTGGTCGCATCGAGACCGCCAGATCTATGGAGCGCTCAGCCGAATATTCAACCTGAATCAGCACGGTTGGCTCAACATACAAAGTTTTCAACTCAACTTACCGTTCCAAAACGAGTATGAAGCTGTAAAATTGTACAACGCCCTAGCAAACCTTCTGCCCTATCTGCCAGCCATCGCTGCTTCTTCGCCCATTTATGAATCTAGAATAGGCGATTACGTTGATAATCGACTGCATTTCTACTTGGTGAATCAGGCTGAGGTTCCATCTATTGCAGGCGACATCATACCTGAATACGTGTGTTCGTTTGAAGAATACGAGAAGATAACCATTAGGCAGTATTCAGAAGACTTGGCGAAGGTGAACGCTCCAAGATGCCTACTCAACAAGGAATGGTTAAACTCGAGAGGTGCTATCATAAGATTCGACAGAAAAGCGATTGAGATTCGAATAATGGACGAGCAAGAATGTGTCAAATCAGACGTAGCCCAAAGCTGCTTCATCAGAGCCACACTCAGAGGAATCCTGCAAAGAGAAGAAAGCTTTGACTATCAACCCCACGACATCTTAGTAAACAATCTTCGCTCTGTCATCAGAGACGGCTTAGACGCTTTCGTGCAGCATCCGAAGGGTTCAACAGCTCGACAAGTCTGCCGTCATCTGCACAGAATAGCTGAAGAAAACGCCAATTCAGAAGAAAAAAAATACCTGGGAATTATCAAACAGCGAATTGAAGAGGGCAACCTCTCAGACCTAATCCTAAAAGAAGTGACTAAAAAAGTTTTGAAAACGGATTTGGAAGAAGCCATTTTCACGGTCTACTCCTCTTTGGCGAACAGCCTTGAAAGGAACAAAATTTACACATGATAGAACACCGTAAACTGCGCAGTCTGAAGAGAATCAAAGGGATGTCCATAATATGTTAGATAAAGTCAGTGAACTGCCAAGACAAGCCGACTTTTTCAACGTCTGCGAACACTGTCCCATGAGCTGTTGTGTCGGAGCACGACCACCAGTTACACCCAATCGAAAGAGGGTGATAGAGAATTACTTGAAAACCATAGTGTTTACGATGGAAAACGTTTTTGAAGAAATGAATGACTACACTTTTCCAAGAGAAACAGAAGGCAATCAATGCGTCTTTTTGGAAAAAAACACTGGAAGATGCCGAATTCACGCAGTTAAGCCTGAAACGTGTGTTGCAGGACCAATCACTTTCGACATTAATTTACAGACAGGAAAAATTGAATGGTTTCTAAAGATGGAAAAAATATGTCCTTTGGCAGGTTTGCTCTTCAAGAATAAGTCAGGGTTGCAGAGTCATTTGGAGTCCGCTCGAAGGGAGCTTCTCAAACTGGTGCATGACTTGGACGCTGAAGCCTTGCATGCCATTCTGAAAATTGAAGAGCCAGACACGTTCAAGATAGGCGAAGATGACATTGACCTAAAAACAGTTGCGAAGCTGAAGCAAGTTGTCTCGGGTTCTGTAAATCTCCGTTAATGATTAATTCAAACCATTAGGCACAATGTACCAAATCGATTTGCTTTTATTTGAGGCTTGACTTTTCCATTCTAATTCTATGCTGTAGTAATGGGTTGAGTGATGAGTCAAACTCAAAATCAATCAACACAAAAGCCATCGAGCAACAGTTTGAAGCCTCTGTACGCGAGGTCGGTAGTGAGCTCCTTCGGTTCAGGCACCGTCAGTCCCTTCTTGGGCGTTTACGCTTTGAAACTTGGCGCCACTCCCGCTCAGATGGGTTGGTTCTCATCTGTTTCCAACCTGGCGCCAAACTTTGTGCAGGTTCCTTGGGGAAAACTTAGCGATAAGATTGGAAAAAGAGTTCCATTCATTTTGCTGGGTGGAATCATAACAAGCGTTCTTTTCATTCCTCTTTTTTTCATTACTTCCGCTACACAGCTCATTGTGGTTGTGGGAGTTCAAGCGCTTCTGGGGTCAATGGCAACACCTGCTTGGATGGCTTTGCTGGGAGAACTTGTGCATTCACAAAAAAGAGGTATAGAAATATCTGCAATCAATCGAGCAGCTGCAATTGGTAGTTTGCTGGCAACCCTCATCGCTGGATACCTGATGGTGATGATAACAGGAACGTTGCATGAGATGTTTTTTGCTCCGCTTCTCATCGCTATTTCGTGTGGCTTAGTGTCTTCGTTTGTGATGCTTGTAGTTAGAGAGAAGCCGTATCCAAACAAATCGTCTTCATCTGGCAGCAACTCTCTAATCGGGATTCGCGAGGTTGTTCAGGAAGCTAGAAAAAACCCAAGCTTTACAAGGTTCTGTGTGGCAAGCGTGATTTTTGGATTTTTCATGTCCATTTCTTGGCCGCTTTTTTCGATTACTCAGATTAAGGTTGTGAATGCATCGATGCTCGAGGTGGCTTTGATATCTGTTATCATGGGCGCTGTTAGAATACCTTTGCAGCCGTGGGGCGGAAAACTCGTTGACCGCGTTGGCAGAAGGCAACTAATAGTAGTGTTTCGACTAAGCTTGGTTCTTGTTCCCGTGATATACGCGCTCGCATCCAACATTTACTTTCTTTACGCATACGCATTTCTTTTCGGCGTTCTGGTCACGTTTGGAGAGGTTGCCATGTTTACCTATCTATTGGATGTTACGGATGAGAGGTTCAGAGGCGCTCTCTCCGCCTTTTACAATTCAATCACGGGAATAGCTTTCTTCGCAGGTTCCCTTGTCGGCGGATACTTAGCCAACTATTTTGTGGAAATCTTCGGTCTAGTGTTTGGATTACAACTCGTCTACGCCTTGTCAGCAACAGGTCGAGCTGCAGGCGCTTTGACCTTCACAACCATTAGAGACCCGTACAAATATCCTAGCACGTTGAAAAAAGAACTGCGAAATATGGTGCATAGATTACCATGGATGCCAGAACGAAGTCCAACACAGCCATGATTTTGAGGTCAAAAACTCAGCAGTTGCAGCTTTTAAGGAAAGAAGCTAGAAGAGTGTTTCCAGTTGAGGCTTGCGCCATACTTTTTGGAAAAATAACTAAACGAGAAGCCGTCGTTAAGAAGATAGCTATCGTGCTAAACATTCTCAAGTCTACAACAAGGTTCGAAATTGACCCAAAAGCTTTCTTTGACGCTTTCATGCAAGCCCATAAAAATGGATTGGAATTCATCGGGCTGTTTCACTCTCACCCAGCGCCAGCCTATCCTTCAAGCGTTGACCTTGAATACATGCGACTTTGGGGCGATGCAGTCTGGTTAATCTTGTCTTCAACAATTGAAAACTTTGCAGCGTTTCAGATGATTGATGGCAAGGTTCGAGAAGTATTCGTGAAGACAGATAAACTTAAGGAATAGAAAAGAAGTATTCCTCTCCTTTGAGGCTGTGAGCTTTGGAAGAAATTGAAGTTGACATCGAAGACATAACGGAAGCAAACTTAGGTGACATTCCAGAATCTTGCAGAGGATGCGTTTACTGGGAGCTTCCAGAAGAGTTCGAAAAAGCCAAAACAGAGAAGACTGACACACAGAGAAAATGGGAGTTTCAAGAAAAGAAGCGAGAATGGTTTGTCAACACTATGAAGGATTTTGGAACCTGCGGCAAAATCGTTTATTACAAAGGCAAGTCTATCGCTTACGCTCAATTCGCGCCTTCTGAGAGGCTTCCTAACACTAGCAGTTACGAGTCTCAACCTGTTGGAAAACTGGAAGAGGGCGTTGTCTTTCTTTCATGCCTTTACATAGCAGATACGTCTTTGAGGGGAAGGGGATTAGGCGAAGCCTTGCTCAAAAAAATCGTTGAAGACCTGAAGGGACGAGGTTTCAAGGCTGTGGAAACATTTGCTCGGAGAGGCACCCCTGAGAATCCTTCTGGTCCACTGGAATTCTACATTAAAAATGGGTTTATTATTAAAGATAAGACAAACTCAGAGTTTCCTCTGGTGAAATTGTACCTTTGAAAGGATACTTTTGAAATGGTTGATGTGAGCGTCTCTACGTTATTTTGATACGATGTTTACTTTGTCGATTAGGATAGGCGGCAAGTAACTGTTCATGAAGGTGGGGCGGGTTTCGCTTCCTATGGTGATTATGTTTGTTAGGGCGTTGAAGGCGTTGCCTGAAATCATTGTTTCTTTCAAAGGATGCCTTATCTCTCCCTTTTCAATGTAACTCGCTTGTTTGGCTATCCCTGAAAATTCTCCGCTTTCTGGACGCACGTTGCCGCTGAAGCGCCGCACGATCATGCCTTTATCCACGATGGAAATGATGTCGTCTAGTTTCTTTTTTCCCGGCTCAACGATTAGGTTGGAGGCAAACACGACAGGAAGAGTGTTGTAGTTGTCTCTGCGGGCGTTGCCTGTTGATTTTCGTTTCTCCTTGTTTGCTGTGAAGGAATTGTGCAAGAAGCCTTTCAACACGCCTTTCGTTATGATAGAGGTTTTTTGGCATGGCACACCCTCTGCGTCAAATGTCGCTGAACCTATGCCATTCGGGAGCAAACCGTTGTCGGTTACAGTCAACTGGGGAACCGCAATTTTTTTGCCGAGTTTGTCTGTCCAAGCGCTACGACTTCTCTGCACGTTGTCTGCGTTCACGCTGAATATCAATGGAAAGAGCAAGATGTCTGTGGCTGTGTCAGGGTCGAGAACAACTTGCCCAACAAACGATTCGGTTGTTTTTGGTCTTAGAGACGCTGCTGCTTTTTCAGCTGCATACTTGCCTATTTTTTCAGGCGAGAACTCCATGGAACGTGAGATGTCGTATTCGAAAGCCATGCTTGAGACTTCACCCTTTTCTTTAGCCACACAAACGAGAAAGCCTGTTAAAAGTGTGCCTTTCTGCGTTGCGTCGATTCCGTGTGAGTTTGAAACCGCAATTTCCGACGTTACGGCTGAGAATTTTCCATCGTCTATTTCAGCACGTTTGTCTTGTTTTTTAGCTGCACCGTAGGCGCGCATTGCAAGGCTTAGCACCTCGTTGCCACTTAATGCCGCCACTTTTTGGTCAAATATTCCAGCTGGTGCCTTCGGAAGTTTTTGGGTTGTTGGAAGCGAGATCCATTCTGGGTTTGGAATGGCTGTTTTGGCGAGGCTTAGAGCATTGTGGCAAGTGGTTTCCACGTTAGACTTGGAGAGGTCTGATGAGAAGGCAAATCCGAGCCCTTTTTTCTTGACCAAACGTATGCCAACTCCCTGCTGCATCTTGACGCGTTCACTTTGGATTTCGCCTCGCTCCAGCACCACTTCTGCTATGCGTGTTTTCTGCGCGTAGGCTTCAGCCTCGTCTGCTCCAAGTTTTTCACATGTTTTCAAGGCAAATCTAGTTGAAGCTTGCAAGCTCATTTGGTGACACCTCCTAGCAAGACTCTTGTTCTTAGGCTTGAGCCTCCCATCCCCACGTAGTTGATTTGTTCTTTGCCGCACATGCCAGCACGCATGATGAAGTCTTTACCGATGGCGTCCACGTTTTTGAGCACTTCAAACGCGTTGCCGCTTATTGTTACTCCACGTAGCGATTCTTCTAGGCGTCCATTTTTGATTTTTACTGCTTCTTGAGTGCCAAACATAAACTCGCCTGTGAAGTCGGCTTGACCTCCTAAACCGCCTTTAAGGAAGTAGCCTTCTTTTATTCCATCGGCAAGTTCATCTATTGAGTGGTCGCCTGTCTCGATGTACGTGTTTCTCATTCTGATTATAGGGTCAAACTCGAAGTCCCAAGCCCTTGCGTTTCCTGTGGCGTGCACCTTGAATTCATGGGCGGTTTCTCGAGAATGCAAGAACCCTTTAACAACACCCTTCTCAATGACAACCGTCTTCTCCGTGGGCGTGCCTTCGTCGTCGTACTTCATAGTTCCTAAACCACTTGGATAATGTCCATCGTCAACAAGGGTTACAATATTTGAAGCAACTTTTTTGCCAACTTTTCCAGCCATGAAGCTGCCACCGTGAACAAGGTCTGCTTCGGCGCAATGACCAACTGCTTCGTGCGCTAAAAGTCCAACAATCTTGTTTTCTATGATAACTGGAAACAAGCCCCCAGGAGCTACAGGAACTGCAGCCAATTTGTCGGCTCGTTCAGCAGCGACTTTGCCAACTTGGGTTAAGGGTGTTTTTTCAAACAGTTCAAGTCCAGATTGTTCTCCGATGGATTCTATCGCTGAAGTTAGGTTTCCCTTTTCTCTTGCAACTGCTGAGACTCTGCCGATACAGCGAACGATTCTTTGGGTGATTCGTGCTCCTTCTGAACTTGCGAAGGAAAGGTCGTCATCTATCACAGAGAACACAACGCTGTCTGAAACTATTCTCTTTGAAAAGCCTCGTACAATTGCGTCTGTGTCTCTAACTAGATGGACTAGTTCTTCTTTGTCTGCTTTGCGCGGGTCTCGCTTCATCATGGTTGTGTAATTGTCTTTTGCAGGCTTGACATCTGCAAGCGAAGCGAGTCGCTTCTTTTTTGGTTTAGAAGCTTTAGCGAGGGAGGTTGCGTCTTTCAACGCCTTAACTATGTTTTTTTCTTCTAGGCTTGTGGTTGAGGAAAAGCCCCAGCTGCCTTTTACCATTGCTCGACAACAAACGCCTTCAATGGCTCCGTTGTTTAATTCGTCCATTTTGCCGTCTCTGATGGAAATGTTTAGTGTCTGTCGCCTGTGATGACGCATTTCTACGTGGTCTGCGGTGCTCTTTTCTAAACATTTTGCTAACGTGTCTAACATCATTTTAATGAATCAAACTCCTTCTCTTGAATGTGGATTTCAAAGCGAAGTCAATAAAAGCCTTATGCAACGCCTATGATTAGACGGGTTTTCATTGACATCTTTTGGAATGAAACAGGTATTCTTGCGCGTAGCCCATGTACTCGCCGAAGTATTTTCTTCCAAAGGAGTTGATGGTCTTATATTCCCCAATTGAAAGCGACTTTTTTGCCTTGGCTTTTTCAACAAACATTGGTTCAAAATGAGCTGAGTAGTATTCTAAAATTATGCGTTTCATCCAAACGTCTATTGGAAAAGCCTTCAACTTGTCGAGAGAAAAGAGTAAGACGCAGTCAGCCACTTTGGGTCCAACGCCAGGCAGTGTCATCAACTCTTTCTTGGCTCTCTCGTAGGGCAGGTTCTTCAAAGCCTTCAAGTCGAAGGCACCGTTATTCACAAGTTTGGACACTGCTCTAATCCGTTCGGCTCGAAATCCAAGTTTGCAGAGTCTCAGCTCTTTTAGGCTTGCTTCCGCAAGGTCATGTGGCTTTGGAAACGTGTAGAACTCTTCGTTTTCAGCAAGTGTTTTTTCGCCAAAGCGAACAGATAGATTGGAAATCATGTTTTTGATGGCTGGAATGTTCTTGTTTGTGGAGCAAATGTAAGAGATGAGGCATTCCCAAGGGTCTTGACGCATTAGACGTAATCCTCGAAACTTTTTCACAGCTTCACTAACGTGTTCATCCTTTGTTATTTTTGCATAGATGTTTGGCAAATCGTCGTCTAAGCGAAAGTAGTGCCAGATGAAGTTAGAGTCAACCTTTCTTGAGTATGATCGAAAATGTAGGAGCGCGCCCGTTTGCTGAATTTTGACGACCGCCTCATTGAGAACTCCACGCCACCATCCGTTCAGTTTTTCCCAGCGAAACACTTGTCCGCAAGAAAGAGTGTAATCTAGGTTGAATGGGGTTTCAGCCAAGTCTAATTGGATTTCGTTGAAGCCTTGAGGCATAAGTTGCGCCAACAAAAATCTTTAAAAATGAAAGAAATCTTGCAGAAACGGGTTGCTTCTTCTCTCTTCACCTATGGTTGTGACTGGACCATGCCCAGGATAAACCTTGACGTGGTCGGGTAGAATCATCAGTTTATTCTTTATGGAATTCATTAGTTCTTCGAGGGAACCGCCAGGAAGGTCGTATCTGCCGATTGACCCTGCGAACAGGGTGTCGCCTGAGAACACAGCGTCGGCGCTCAACAAGGCTATGCTGCCTTTGCTGTGACCAGGAGTGTGCAAGACTCGAAGTTTGATTTCGCCCAGTTCGATGACGTCTCCTTCACGTATTGCTTTGTCAGCCGATGAATTCTTCAACAATGGCGCATCGTATTCGTGGATCAGAGTAGGTGCTTTTAAAGCCTCTTTCATCGCATTGTTGCCGCTGGTGTGGTCAGGATGCCCATGCGTGTTGATTATGAACTTGACCCTGAACTTGTTTCGTTCAATCTCGTTTAAAATTTTCTTGGCTTCTGAGTTGCTGTCGAACCCAGGGTCAATGACAGCAGCCTCCTCGTTTTGAACATCGCCTACAAGAAAGCAGTTCGTCTCATTCATTCCCACAGTGAACATCTTAACAAACATTGGACGCCGCTCTCTCTGCCTCTGTTCTTGAGTAAATGTACTTCCAACAAAATAAAGATGCACACACATAAACTCCATAACAGCTTTTCAAGAGGACCCCTAGCCCCCCGCCTAGACCCACCGCCAAAACAAACACAGAGCCACTCAAACCATAAAAAAGTTTACAACTTAACCCAAAATCAACCTAACCTTTCTCTACCTTTCAAATGATAAATTTCATGTTTGAATCATATTGGGGGGATCTAACTCCCAAGCGCACACTCAAATCAAGACACAGTTATTCCACGTTTTCAATAGACAAAGGAAACTCAAAACCAGGCACCCTCAAGACTTTAACAACTCCCGTACCACTCAAGACGCTTCCCACAACCTCACAATCCTCAAACAACTCTATACCACCACCAGAAACAACCGAACCTCCAACAAACACTTTCGCACCTAACCTTACATTGCCATGGCCATCAACAGAACCCCCAACCACTGCTTCATCTAAAACATTTACGTCCCCCTCAACCACCAAATTTTCATCAATCACAGAACCCCAACCAACAGTCGCATCGCCTAAAACCTTCAGACTCCTACCAAAATGACAATGTTCACCTACTATTAAACAACCCTCAACCACCACGTTCTCCTCAAACTCAAAACCGTCTGGCAACCTCAAATCACCCAGCAACCTAACATAATCCCCATTCAATCTGCGCACCTTGACACCCAACATCTCCAAGGTCTTATCCTTTATCGCCCGCGGTCCCTTATCTCGAGGCTTCATAATCTCCCATAAAGAAGGAACAAACAAGACTAAAACAAACCCTATCAAAACTAACAGAAACAGCAACAGAAGAACTAACGCATCACCGGGCATAATTAAAGCCACCTCCGTTATGAAACGTCTTAACCCAGCAAGGTTGTCTATCATTTTTAACAACCCATGAAAAACACAAGTTCAATAAAGCCCAAACACAAACAACTACATTCACGACAAAACTTAACAACAAAACAGGCATAAGCCAACCCAGACGAACTCTACCATCCAAGTAAACACCAACACCTAACTCGAAAAACAACGCAAAATTTCCAACACTGCTATACGCAAAAATAGGCAACAAACCCCAAAACCAATCAAACCAACAAATAGGCGCCAAAAAGAAGACAAAGGCACCCAAAACCCAAGACAGACCCACTAAAATCGGAACAAAATAGACACTTAACAGCAGCAAGCCATCAATTTTCTCTCTAAAACGCAGGTTACCACTCTTCAAGACAGGCCAAACATGCTTGAAAAAACACTGCATGTGCCCCTTAGCCCAACGACTCCGCTGACGCCAATAAGCACGCCAGCTATCTACAGCTTCCTCATAACACTCAGCCTCATTCACGTACCGAATCCTATAACCCGCCAAAACCACACGGAAAGTCAAGTCTGTGTCTTCAGCTAACACTTTGGTATCCCAACCGCCCAAAGACTCGAGTAAACAGCGCCTAAAGCCACCGACTGTCCCACCATATTGGGGAATCAACCGCAAATCATCTCTAGCTAGTTGGTCAACTCTATAGCCGCCGATGCGTTCCAAGGCGACAAGTCTTGAAACCAATGAAGTAGGCTCGTTAAGAACAGTGACTCTACCTTGCACAGCTCCGACTTCTGGGTCAATAAAATAAGCTACTAGCTTCTCCACAATGTCCCGTTGAGGGTAATAATCAGCGTCGAAACAGAGCACAATCTCACCCGATGCATGCTTTAAACCCTCATTGAGGGCATTGGACTTTCCTCTCCTACCTTCTTTAGGACTTCGATGAATGACCTTGATAAAACTGAACATTCTTGAAAACTCATTTGCAATTTTGCCTGTCTGATCCGTTGAAGCATCGTCTATCACGATGACTTGAAGTTTGTCTTTTGGGTATGTCAGCTTAGTCATTCTTTGGAGAAGTCTGCTCAGAACCGCCTCTTCGTTTAGAGCGGGTATCAAAATTGAGACTGTTGGGCGATAATGTATGCCATGTCTTATAAAATTTGTCTGTCCCCTTTTATAGTACAGCGCCGTCAATGAGAAAGTGTAATGTCGCACTAAATAGAGTACCATAACAAACACTAAAACTAGAAAGGCAAGATGCAGAAGAATTAACACTCAAAACTCACGCTCTTTTCGTGTGGTTTTCTTTCTCCTTACAGATAAGACCGCCGAAAGCCCTAACGACCAAACAGGAATCACCCATAAGAAATCAACTACAGAGCTTGTGACAAACTCTGATAAAGCCAAGGCGCCTGCTCCAAAATGGTAAGCGATGAGAACAGCGGTTGAGAACCGAATAAAACTCCAAGCCAGACCAACGAAGGTGCCAAACTCTAGACAAGCAATTTTTAACCAAAGAGGCCCCGCTAACGGAAAAGCCATAAAGACAAACAACAACCCAAAAACAATGATGGAAAGAAATCCTGAACGCATCAACGTGAAGGTAAGGCTAAGGTCTGATCCGTCTGGTAACCTTAAAACTAGAGATGGGGCTTCAAGACCTAAAGGTTTTTCAACAAAAATTCGTTCTAGAGATAGCATTCCAGTTGTTGCATCTAATAGAAAGAGCTGAAAAGAGTGCAACAAAACGGAGTAAGAGAGGATGGCAACTACAACGCCCACAACGAGGTGTAAGAATTGAGGTTTCTCTTTGTATTGAAAACCCTGACGGCAACGACTGAGAGGTCGAAGAGACGGCACGTTTATTCCTTCTTTGATGAGAATTAATTTCGGAGTCTGATATAGAATAGAATTCTAGTTACCTTTCTTTGAGGTTAAAAAGCTTTCTAACCAGGAGGAAAACTCATTATTCTAGGTTCTGGTCATAGTTTGTAGCCAATTTTTCGCAGGAAGTCTCGCCTTGCTTTTATATCCGCTTCGGTTTCGATTCCTTTGCTTCTCATGCCGTCGACCACGCCTAAGATGCCTCTGCCTTGGGCTGTTTCTACTACAATGACTTCGAGAGAGTTGGCTGTTGCTGCATGCACCGTACAAACTTCCGGTACTTGCTTAACTTTATCCAGGACATTTATTGGATAAGCGTTTTTCATGAAGATGACGAAGGAGTGTCCGCATGCTAGTTCCAAAGCGTATTTTGACGCTAACCTTCGTAGGTCTTCATCGTTGCCTTCCCATCTGACAAGGCAAGGTCCGGAGCTTTCACAAAAGCCTATGCCGAACTTGATATTTGGGACAGCGTTTTTTAGGGCTTCGTAGAGGTCTTCAACTGTTTTGATGAAGTGGGCAGTTCCTAACACTACGTTGCAGTCTTTTGGCACATCAATCTTAACCAACTTGAGCTCCAACTATCAACTCCTCATGAAAACATCCTTGCATCTTCTAGACTTAAATGATTAACTTTTCAGCCAAACTATTATCATCCAATCAGACTCAAAGCGATAAGTAATGAAATTGTTGTTATGCCATCTGCTAGAGAACTCTCAATTGGAATTACAAAATTGTCAGGGTCTAGACCTTTTTTGAAAGTAAGGATGGCTACCATGTAGGAAACAATAATGATTGACGATGCTGCCAGCAAATTCGCAGTGAATAATAACGCTGCGAATCTGAGAAAGTCGCTTAATCTAAGAATTCCTTGTATAACCAACGACAAGAGAGAGTATGCCGCAAACATAGTTAATGAGGCTGCCCAAGCACCAAATATCTCGGTTGCATGATTTCTCATTGCCCCAAATGATGGCTTGAGCATTCCTAGTGCAAGTTTTGTGGTTGCAGTTGAACCCACCACGGCTCCAACATCACCTATAGTATCAATCAAGGCTGGATAAGCTATGTAAACTTCTCGCCGTCTCCCCACGACTTCGCTTATCTTTCCGAGGACCGAACCTGTTACATTAACAATGAAAGCAACAAGAATCAGTGTAAGAATGGACTCCTTAATCGTCTCAACAAATTCTGTCTCTCGGACATCTTTGAGCAAAAAATATGCAACCGCAAACAGCAAAATCAAGCCCAAAAGAACAATGAAGTATCGTCCTGACAGGTCAAATGAAAAGAAAAGATTCAGTACTAGGAAGTAGCATAGTGTGATTAGTAGATCAGAAACTGTAGATTCTATCGGATAAAGAATCACATCAGGGTCCAAACCATGTCTGAATGAGAGGCAAGAAACTGTAACCGTAAGTGGCGAAATAATAACTAATGCAAGAGTCATAGTTGCCAAAATAACACCAAGAATGTTTACGAAATCTGACGTTGTTGCACCCCAGAAAAAACTTCCAAACAGTGCAGCAACAGCGCTCATTAAGACACTGGTTTCTAAGGTTAATATTACAATTGCATGGACTAACAAGTGAAAACTCTTGGTGTTGCCAAAGAAACGAGGCTGCACCGTACCTATATGTAAACCTGTGCTCAAACGACCACTAAGTAAGCCTCCAATCACGCCTCTAGCACTGAGCATTGCAGGATACACGGCGATTGCCCAAGGAGCGAACTCAAACAGCCTTAAATTCAGTGCCACTGTCGTTCCTGCAACGATTCCAAAAATATTAAAAACATAAGCCATCAAAGCCTCTCTGAAAGTCTTACTGAACTTTCTCAGATTTGCACTAAAAGAAGTCAGTACAAAGCCTCCGCAACGTTTGAGAGAAATTTTTAGACACTTTGGTTGTTTTAGTCAATAACGAACCCGCTATAGTTTCGTCGTTCATTATAACCAAGGAAAAAAAGCTTTCTTCCCACATTTCTTGGAAACGGGTCATTTTTGATGCCCCGCGGGTTCGGCATCTCCTTCACCTGAGTGCTGACTGACTTTTCTCATCGTTCATTTATAAAATGGTTTCCATGCCCCAAGAAGTTTTTCTTAGATTTTAGAACAAAAGATATTTGTTTAATGAACATTTAGGGTAGTTAGGGCACACGCATGCTCATCTAGGAGTTTTCAGTGAAATGACCCGATTAGAGAAAATTAAGTACAAGCCTGTGCCAGTTCGAGACCTCTTAATTGAGATGAAAGACATCTCTGAATTGATGATTGACCTAGCGTATTCCGCCGCCCTTTTCAACAGTCAGCCGCTCGCTGAAGAAGTTATCGAATTGGAAAAACGTGTTGACACCCTTGCCTATCTTTTGGATATGAGTGCCATGCTTGCGGCAAGGGACCCTCAAGACGCAGAGTCCTTGGTTGGAGCCACTGTTATAGCCGCTGCAACAGACAAAATCTCCGATGCAGCTGGTGATATAGCCACGATAGTATTGCGAGGAATTGGCATTCACCCATTAGTCCGTGAAGCTTTTAGCAAAATGGAAGAGCGATTGACTAAGATTCAAATCAAACCTAACTCTGTTCTCGTTGGAAAAAAGCTAAGAGAGCTCGAATTAGCTGCTAAGATGGGTGTGGACATAATTGCCATTCGACGAGACAAAGAATTGAGAGTCAACCCGAAAGAAGACGAAATGATAAAGAAAGGCGACATAATAACAGCAAGAGGTGCACCAAGAGGCGTGGAAGATTTTGAAAAACTGGCAGAAGGAATCTTACAAACTTTGGAGGCGTGAAGAAAATGGCCCCTGAAGAGTCTTTTAAAAGAATAATTGAGATGCTAGTAGAATTGAAGGACACATCTGAGTTGATGATGGACCTCGCCTACTCTTCCATCCTCTTCGACAGCAAGGAATTGGCAGAGGAGGTTCAGATGCTCGAGGAACGCATGGATAACTTGCACACCGAATTTGAGCTTCTTGTTTTAACAAGGTGCATTCAACCTGAAGAATCCAAAAACTTCTTAGGATTAATTAGACTCGGGGTCGTAACCGAGAAAATCGCCGATGCCGCAGCTCAGATTGCTGATGTGGTTTTGAGAGGGTTAGAGCCTCATCCAATCTTAAAACTAGCTATCAAAGAAGCAGAAGAAACAGTGACCCACGTGCATGTTTCGAGGAAATCGGCGCTTGTGGGCAAGAGCTTACAAGAGGCAAAAGTCCATGAAGAGACTGGAATGTGGGTGTTGGCTGTAAGAAGAGGAGACAAGTGGATACGTCCCAAACTTGACACAGTGATTGAGGCTGGCGATTTACTAATCGCTTCAGGCTACACGGAAGGAGAAGACGACCTAAAAAAGTTAGCCTCCAATGAACGACATTAACATCATGAACCAAAACTTTAATCGCGGCTACCAATTATTTTCAAGAGCGCCAATAGAAAAACCGCCTATAAAACATGGTTTTATCGAAGATTCTATGATACTGACACGGTCTGCTTTTAGTGGCGGGCCCGCAGGGATTTGAACCCTGGTTCTCCGGCTCCGAAGGCCGGTGCCTTAATCCTGGCTAGGCAACGGGCCCCGATTGAATAGACTGGTGGATAATCATTAAAGTGTTTCTTCTCTTGTGCGTTTTGTGTGTGTGCGCATGAGCCTAGACCCCCCTCTAATATGGTTCAATTAGGCTCCAAATATGGTGGGAATGTTGCTGTTGTGGTGAAAAATGTTTTAATAAATAGAGAAGTATTTTAAACTGGTTGAGGGCCGGTAGCTCAGCATGGTTAGAGCGTTCGGCTGATAACCGAAAGGTCGAGAGTCCAAATCTCTCCCGGCCCACTATGTTTTATGCTTCTATGATTTGACTTACGTTCAGATTGAGGACAATCTCAGCGATGTCGCTTGCGTATTCGGCGGTTCGCCGTATGCTTTCCATTATAATTCTTGCACTTGACATTTCAACAGCTTCAACTTTTTTGGACATGGCTTTAATCGCCTCATTCTCCATTGATGCTATCGTTTCAGCTTTTGCAACTACGTCATCAGCCAGAGAGTAGTCTTTTTTGTACAAGGATTTTATAGAGTCATCAAATACTAATCTTGCGAACGAGCTCATTTCCGACATTTTACGCAGAATGGGTTCGTCGATTTTTTCATCAAGTGAAAGAGCGTTTTCAGCAATTTTGACAGCGTGGTCAGCTATGCGTTCAACTGACTTTGCGATTACTCGGTAGCCGAGGCAATCTCTTGGGTTGGAAAGCCCGATGTCTTTGAGTACTCTTTCGCTTTGCACTGCTGCTTTCAGTTGTCGAATGATATAGAGGCTGAATCGGTCCACTTCGTCGTCTAGAGCAATCACGTCTTTCGCAAGTTCCTTGTTTAAATCCTTCAGTGCTTGCATTGCATCCTCGTGCATGGAAGCTGCGATGAAACACATTCGCCTCAGCGCGCTCTCTACAGAGAGTTCAGGGTAGCTGAGCAATATTTGGAGCACCATTTCATTTGGTGAATCTGATATGATCTCGGTGCCGACCAATTTCTTTCGAGTCAAGTCTTTGATGTAACTTCTGTGCAAGGAAGTTATACGTTCATCTTTCGTCCTGATTCTGATAAGGTTGTATCCAACTAGGTATAAGGCAACTATCTTTCGCAAAATGGAATCAGGATCATCCGTCCGTGCGACGATTATGCTGGCTTCGGGGGCTTTCTCTGGTCTAACCAGTTCTTTAGGGGTTAGAATGAGCGAGGCTTCACTTTGTTTGGAGAGTACGACTTGGCTTCCAGCTTTAAGTTTCATGTTTGTCACCCATTTTTTCGGCAGAGACACAATGTAAGTCGATTTGCCTGTTAGCTGAATTTTCCTAGTTTCTGAATCCAATTCCTCAACCATTAACTGCGCTTCCGTTTCACTATAATCTTCTATATAGTTACTCTTTAACTATATTGTCTATTTGGATAAGGTATATAGTCTTTTCTACTTCTATACAACAGGAAAAAGGTGAAAAAGAATGAAACGAAGAACAGTAATGTTGGCAGTTGCAGTCGTGGCAGTAGTGTCATTGAGCCTATCATACTGGTACTACACTTCAGCAACACAGAAGCTCTCAGGAACAATTGAAATCGACGGTTCAAGCACAGTCTTTCCGATAACACAAGCAGTTGCAGAAGAGTTTCAGAAGTCAAACCCTGATGTAAGAGTGAACGTGGGCATTTCAGGCACTGGCGGAGGGTTCAAACGTTTCACTAAAGGCGAAACAGACATTAGTGATGCATCACGCCCAATCAAAGATTCTGAAGCACAAACAGCTGCACAAAATGGCATTGAGTACACAGTATTCCAAGTAGCCCTTGATGGACTAAGCGTCGTAGTTAACCCAAGCAACACATGGGTAGACTACATGACAACACAAGAACTAAACTTGACATGGAGACCGGGAAGTCCAGTTGACAGCTGGAACGACATACGCCCAGAATGGCCAAACCAGCCCATACATCTCTACGGCCCAGGAACAGACTCTGGGACATTTGACTACTTCACTGAAGTCATCGTTGGAGAAGTCGACGCAAGCAGACCAGACTACACAGCCAGTGAAGACGACAACGTTTTGGTTCAAGGCATTGCAGGAGATCCAAACGCATTAGGATACTTCGGCTACGCATACTACGCAGAAAACACAGATAAATTGAAAGTTGTGCCTATCGATTCTGGCAGTGGCCCTGTGATTCCATCAGACCAAACTATAAATGCTGGACAATATACGCCGCTGTCTCGTCCATTGTTCATATATGTTAACAAGGAGTCTCTCAAAAGATCGGAAGTAAAAGCCTTCGTGAAGTTCTACATGGAAAATGCTGAACAATTAGTTGCCGAAGTAGGTTACACGCCTCTACCAGCATCTGTCTATCAAGAGAATCTAACCAAGCTGTAACAAAACCCTAAAGTCACTCAAAGAATTCAAGCAAAGAGAGTGTTCCCGCTTAATGCAATCGAATAATGAGCTCGAAGCCAAGAAGAAAGTACAACGCATTCGAGAGTGGATTATTGAGAAAGCTCTCTTTGCAAGCGCCATAGTCTCTATTTTTACTACACTGGCAATCCTAGCTGTGCTCTTGTTTGAAGCAGCAGGGTTCTTCCAAACAGTCTCAATTATCGAGTTTTTTACGACGACCGTGTGGACGCCGCTTTTTCAGCCGCAGCACTTCGGAGTGTTGCCTCTCATTTGGGGCACAGTCCTTGTTACACTTATCGCCTTGACTGTTGCTGTTCCCATAGGGCTTGGAAGTGCGATTTTTCTGAGCGAGTATGCTCCAGATCAACTGCGCAGGGTTGTAAAGCCCATTTTGGAAATCTTGGCTGGTGTGCCATCTGTTGTGTATGGGTATTTTGCCCTAACCTTTGTCACTCCTTTTCTCAAGCAGAACTTCTTGCCAGACATGATTGTGTTCAACGCCCTCAGTGCCGGAGTGGTTCTGGGTATCATGATTATTCCCATGATTTCCTCTCTAAGCGAAGACGCCATGCTCGCTGTGCCACAGTCATTTCGAGAGGGAGCATATGCTTTGGGCGCACGCAAACACGAGGTAGCTCTCAAAATAGTAGTTCCCTCCGCGCTCTCGGGCATCGTGGCTTCATTCATTTTAGCCATCTCCAGAGCGGTGGGAGAGACAATGATCGTCAGCATGGCAGGGGGTTCCACGCCGAAGCTTACGCTCAATCCTCTTGAGAGCATACAGACAATGACTGCCTACATAGCTCAGATAAGTCTCGGTGAAGCGCCATATGGAAGCATCGAGTACAGGACAATATTTTCTGTGGGAATTACCCTTTTTGCTTTGACGTTTGCAGTGAACTTGATTGGACAATGGGTTGCAAAACGTTTTTGGAAGAGGTATTAACATGGTTACACGATGGCTCAAGACAAAAAGAGGCGCAGTTAGAGCTGTTAACGGCTGGGCGGTCTACGCCGCTTGCACAAGTGCAATCTTGGTAACTATTGCCAGTCTTGTTGTTCTGCTCTTCGCCGTTCTTCAAGAAGGCTTACCTTGGCTTGACCTGCAATTCCTTACCAGCTTGCCTTCACGTTTTCCAGAGCAAGCAGGAATATTGGTTGCTCTTTGGGGCAGCGTCTGGGTTGTTGGTCTAACTGCTCTTTTCTCATTCCCTCTTGGAGTTGGAGCTGCTTTGTACCTTGAAGAGTATGCACGTCGGAACTGGTTTACTTCGTTTATTAGAGTTAACATTGCAAATCTGGCAGGAGTGCCTTCCGTTGTCTACGGAATCTTAGGTCTCGGCTTGTTTGTCGAAGTCTTAGCTTTCGGAGGCAGTATTCTGGCAGGTGCACTTACTATGACTCTACTCATTCTTCCGGTCATCATCATTGCTTCGCAGGAGGCAATACGCAGCGTCCCAAAAGCCTACAGGGAGGGAGCCTACGCCCTCGGAGCTACTCAGTGGCAGGTGACTAGAGGGATTGTTCTGCCTCAGGCGCTCCCGGGAATGCTTACAGGAACAATTCTGGCTTTGTCTCGTGCTATAGGCGAAGCTGCGCCCTTAATTGTCATCGGCGCCTGGGGTTACATAGCCTTTATCCCCACTGGACCCTTAGATAGTTTCACTGCCATGCCGATTCAAATTTTCAATTGGGTTAGCCTGCCTCAACAAGCGTTTCGAGGTTTGGCTGCTGCAGGCATCATAGTCCTTTTGGCTGTTCTGCTCGGAATGAATTCTATCGCTATTTTCATCCGCAATCGGTATCAAAAACGAGCAAAGTGAGCAGGTGCGAACATGGTCGGCAACAACTACAAAATTGACGTGCGTGGCTTGAACGTCTGGTTCCGAGACAACCATGTTCTGAAAAATATTAATTTTGGAATCAAACCCAACGCGGTCACTGCAGTTATGGGTCCTTCGGGCTGCGGAAAAACAACGTTCATTCGAGCAATTAATCGACTGAATGAGTTAATTGAAGGCAGTCGTACAACTGGAGAAATCTACATAGATGGTGAAAACATATACAGCAAAGAAACTGACATTTTCGAATTGCGAAGACGTGTAGGCATGGTTTTTCAGAAGCCCAACCCGTTCCCAAAATCAATCTTTGACAATGTAGCCTTTGGTCCACGAGTACACGGAGCTGAAAACGAGGAAGATTTGCAGCAAATCGTGGAAAGAAGTCTAAGAGAATCAGCCTTATGGGACGAAGTTCACAAGAGGCTTAAAGATTCAGCCTTAGACCTCTCGGGTGGTCAGCAACAGCGACTTGTAATCGCCAGGGCCCTCGCAGTTAATCCGGAAGTCATTCTCATGGATGAGCCATGCAGTGCACTTGACCCCGCAGCAACAGCAAAAATAGAAGCGCTGATGCGGAAGTTAACGGAAAAATACACTGTAATCATTGTTACTCACAATATGCAACAAGCTGCAAGAGTGTCTGACTTCACGGTATTTCTATATCTAGGAGAATTAATTGAATACGGACCGACCAAAAACGTGTTCGAAAATCCACAGAGTGAACTAACTGAGAAATATATCACAGGAGAATTTGGCTAGGTGAAAATACATTGAGCAGACTCATCGACACGGGATTAGAGCAGCTGGCAAATAAGTTAGTGCGCATGGGAGAACTGGCATACAGAACAGTTTCTCTGTCTCTTCACGGCTACATTGAAAGTGGAAACACACACTCCGAAGTATTGAATCTGTCAGATGCATTAGTTTTGATGGCGGATGAGGTGGAAGACAAAACGTTCGAGTTAATCGCAAGGTATCAGCCAGTTGCATCCGACCTTAGAATCTTAAAATCATCTATGAAAATAGCATATGATTTTGCCCGATACGGAAGATACGCTCTCGATGTGTCGCAGATTCATGAGAGACTCGGTGGACTTGAGAAGTGCGAAGACTGGGTTAGGGAATCTATTACAGAAATGAGTGACATGGTGCTAAGCATGGTTCACACTAGTGTTGAGTCGCTCAAAAGTCATGATGCCGAATTGGCAAAAACCTTATCCGAGACAGAAAAACAGGCTGATGACATGTATTTCAAATACCTTGATAGATTGGTTGAAAACGCACCAGCCACAACCAAATGTACGATCTCAAGCGTACTTGCGGTAAGGTATCTTGAAAGAATAGCTGACCACGCAACATACATTGCAGAATCCATTGTCTATCTTACAACAGGAGAAAAAGTCACAATAAGATAACTAGCCACACGCCTGAAAGAGGTGAGAAAATTGTCAAGAGGGAGTTTCACATGGTTTGAAAAACGCCGCAAAACAGAGGCACTGAATCTTGCGCAGGAGCAGATAACGAAAGCGCTTGATACGACAACTCTGCTACACAAGGCTATCCAAAGCATTTCTAAGGGAAAGAAGGAAGAAGCAAAGGGCTCCATTGAAAAGCTTTGGAAAGAAGAGGAAGAAGTTGACGATCTACGCAGATCGGTCTTCAAGGAACTGACAAACGTTGCAATATCTGTGGAGTTTCGCGAAGACTTGATGCATCTTGTAAAACGTCTTGACACGATGGCTGACTTCGTGAAAGACTCTGCAAGGAGCATTCTAATCTTGCTGGAAGCAGATGTTCCAAGCGAAATCTGGGACTTCAATGTCAAAATGGCCGAGCGTCTTGTCCAAAGTGCCACAACCCTTCGCAGTAGCATAGAGAAACTTGGAACGGACCCCGTAAAAGCAAGAGAACTCGCCGACAAGGTTGACGAGATTGAAAGTGTGATTGACAAAGACTATCTGGAAGTCAAGAAACTGTTTATAAAATACTCGCGCCAAGTTGATTCGGGCACGCTTTTGATACTAAACAACCTTGCAGAGTTCATGGAGCAAGCAGCGGACATGTGTGCCGACACCGCAGATTATATCGCAGTTCTAGCAACCGAATAGTAGCACACCAAGACACACCATCCAAATGAGAACGTTCAGCAAGCTGCGAGAGTTTCAGACTTCACTCTTTTCTTGTATCTTGGGCAACTGATTGAATACGAGACCACAAAAAGCGTGTTTAAGAACCCTTCAAGCAAGTTGACAGAAGACTACATAAACGGAGCGTTCGGCTGATAACCGAAAGGTCGAGAGTCCAAATCTCTCCCGGCCCATCCTGTTAGTATAGTGTGTGAAAAAATTTTTGGAGTGTGAGGCTCTTCTTCGGTTTCTGTATTGAAATTCTATTCCTTCCTTAACGCGGGCTGTTACCTTCACTTCTGCAGGTCTTCGCTTCTTAGAAGTAGCTCGCTATCCAGATATTTCTGGTTGCTCATCTTCTTGATCTTCATGTATTTTCTCAAGCCTTTTTCGGTTTCTTTCTCGTATATGTTGATCTCTCCTTCGAACAGTCCTAGAACCGCGTAAAGTTCATTTGATGGGTGCATTTGGGGATCAATTACTGCTAGAGTGGTAAATCCTGCTGATTTCAGCTCTGGAATGAGAGCGGTTAGCCATCTTCTTGTTTGGACCGCGTGATGTTGTAGCAGAACATCTGAGATTAGGTCTATGCAGATTCTTCTCGGGCCTTTCAAAGAGGGGTCTAGTTTGTGGATTACTGAGGTTAAAGCGATGCCGAGTTCGGTGAGGTTTTCGACTCCTTTCAATTTTAGTATGTTTGGTGCGCTTTTGATGATTGCATCTGCCTGAGGATTACATATGAAAAGGTAGAAGTTTGACTGGAACTCTTCTGCTAAGGGTTTAACCAAACCTGGATCTATGGTGATGTAGAATGCAACTTCACCCTTCTTTGCGCCTGTCTCAAGGAAACTCTTGATCAACAATTCTCTCTCGTCACAGGAAGGTGAAGTCAACACTACCGCATAGGTTGCAGGTATTCCTCCATACATCAGCTTATCAAGATCTGCATGTCCAGTGGCAATGTGGCCTATAAGCTTGGGCTCTAAGGCTACTTGACGCCCTTCTATGTACATCAGTTTTGTCTCTATTTTTTCAATGACTTTTTTGGCACCCATTTTTTGGAATATTTCTAGTGCTTGGTTGAGGAGGTTGTGGGCTTTCTCCCCGTCGCCTTCCTGATTCCGTTCCAGGAAAACTCGGGCGTATTCATAGAGGTTGGTTCTGGCGAATGAATAGAGATACCATTGCCTTGCACCCAAGGCTTCCCATTGTTGAAGGCTCTTTTCAAAATGCTCGATGGATTCTTCCCATTTCTTCTGCGCGCGAAACAGCATTCCTTTTAGCGCATCGGCGTCAGCGAGCCGCTCTTTCTCCTTCACTTCCAAAGCAAACTCGCAATATTTATCAATCAGAGCCTTGGCTTTCTCGATTTCTCCAAGCTCTATGTACGTCCAGATAAGATTATAGGTGCCAGCAATCTGCGAGTATCTTGCCTTGGCTTTTTCGTAGATTTCAATCCTCTTTTCATAGTATTCTCTGGCTTTAGTGAACTCTTCTTTTTCAAAGTGGAACAATCCGAGCCAGTTATAGTTAGAAGCGGTTGCTTGCCAATCGTTCAGTCTTCGGGAAATGCTGAAAGCTTCCTGAAGGCATCTTTCGCTCTGGTCCCATTCGCCTGTTACTTGATGAAAGACTCCAAGGGCATTCAAAGACATTGAAAGGTGAGGCAGATTATTGGTCTTTCTATCTAATGCGACCGATTCCTCAATCAGGGAGGCTGCTCTATTCATGTTTCCCATGTTGCCATACATGAACGCCAGATTATTGCTTATCCAAGATTGGTGAACTACGTCCCCTATCTTTTTGGCCAGTTCTAGTCCTTTCTCGTAGCATTCCATTCTTCTTTCATGTTCTTCTGCTGGAAGTGCAGTAGCAAGGTTATTGTATGCACGCAACGCAGTGTCCATGCAACCGTTATCGAGCGCTATTTTCAATGCTCTCTCATGGCATTCAATGGCTTTCCTCGAGTCTCCAGTCCAAATGAAGATTGTTCCCAGACTAGCGTATGAATCAGCAATAACCTCGTAAGCGTTAAGTTTCTTGCTCAGCTCAAGCGCCTTCTCAGCCCAAGAAAGAGCTTTAGCCATGTCCTTGGTACGATAACACATGCGAGCCATATCCGCATAAAGGCTCGCTAACTCAACACTTTCAGGCTCAGCTTTCAAGACCTGCAAAGCCTCGTCGTAATGCTCCTCAGCCTTCTTTGTATCACCCACAGATTCCCAAAGAACCCTCGCCGTTTTCCTGTGTATCCTCGCAACTTTTTCCTTCTCATACAGTTGCTTCCACAACAGCAACGCTTCATTCCAATACTTCAAGCAAGAATCATGCTCTCCGACAAGCCATTTGATGTCTCCAAGTTTCTCAACAACCCGTCCTTTTTCCCGAACTTCACCTTCCCTCTCTTCAATTAGCCTGAGGGCAGATTGGAAATAGGAGACAGCCTCAGTATTGGCGTATATACTCGCAGCCTTCTCTCCAGCCTTTAAAAAATAGTCAAGCGCCTTGTCTTTGTCTCCACTTTCCAAGAAATGATAGGCAAGTTCTCCAAAATGCTCATCAACCTTCTTCTCATAAACTTTCTCCAGGGCGTACCCCACAACCCCGTGAAGCTTCTTTCGCTTCAAGAGACTGACTTCCTCGTACACAACATCTCTGACCAGTATGTCGGCAAAGGAACAGACTCCTTCCCCGCGGATCTCCCTTTCCTTAATCAATCCAGTTTTGAGCATCTTGTCCATCAATTCAAGCAGTTTATTTTCTTCAATGCCAGTAAGTGCGCACATCGCTTCCAAAGTGAAATCGTTTCCAATAAAAGAAGCCAAGGTCAAAACGTTCTGGCATTCATCATCCAACCGACTAAACCTCGCCTTCAAAACATTCTTGACAGTCTCTGGAAACTCGATCTTCGAAATCTCTTTGAACTTCCACTTGTCCTCTTGACGATAGATGACTTCCTCTTCCTTCAAAGACTTCACTACTTCCTCCGCAAAGAACGGGTTGCCCTTTGTCTTCTCGTAGACCAATTTGCAGAACTCCGCTGGAACATCGTCCTGCTCCAAGATGCTCCTCATCATCTCTGAAACATCGTTGAAAGACATTCGCTTCAGTTGGATTGACTGAGGCAAGCGTTCTCTGTTCAATTCCGTCAAAACTGGAGTTAAAGGATGCTTAGCATCAATGTCAGTGCTGCGGTAAGCTCCCAAAAGAAGCAACGGCGTCTTCTGCACGCCACGAGCTAGATAATGCAAGAGCAAAAGTGAAGATGCATCAGTCCACTGCAAATCATCAAGAACAACCAACAACGGAGCCTCCCTAGAAATGTTGGTGACAAACTGCGAAACCGCTTCAAAGAGCCTGTTTTGCTCTTGCTCAGGGCTTATCGGAAAGGACTGAGGAATTGCCTTAAATTTTTGGCTAAGCTCTGGAACTAGCTTGGCAACCTCAGACGGATAAAAGCCGATAACCCTGTACAATTGCTCAGGCGTGCATGTTTCCAAGTAGTCTTTGATCACTTCCTTCCAGAGAATGTAAGGAGGAACACCATCCATTCTAAACAGAGCTGGGCATCTGCCATAAAGAACCTGCATTCCTCGCAAATGTGCATAGGCTCTAAGCTCTCTAGCCAACCTTGTCTTGCCGATTCCAGCCTCTCCATACAGAAAAACAAGACCACCCTCACCTTGAATCGCCCTGTCGACAGCTTCTCTCAGGAGTTTCATTTCTTCAACTCTGTCGATGAGCGGAATCTCTCTTGCAGCAATAGGACGAGGACTCGGAACGCGACCGCGCTCAAGAGATGCCAAGAAGACCTCTCTGCATCAACTTATCAATGGAATATTATTAGATTCCACGTTCTTATTGCTTGTGCCATTTCCAACTTCCTTGGGCTTCAGATGATTCGCGCTCCCTACTCAACGGGCACATTATCGGAATATGAGATTTCAAGGAACCATTTGTCAGAATATTCGTATGTAGCAGTTCTCAAGATATCATTTTCGAGCTCTAACATTTTTGCAAATGGGTGCAAATCTCTCCCGACCCACTTCTATCTATTAGTATGAGTGTATGAAAAGCAGCGATGTGAGTGATGGTTGTTCCGCCTTGGTTATAAGTTAGCCTCTAGGAATCAGCCCTCGAACGTGAGCTCTTTCTAAAGCAGCAATTACGGGAAGTGTTATCAATACGCTGAGTAAACCGCCTGCTGCATGCAAACCCGCCCAATAAGTCAAAGCCCAGTTCAATGACCAATAAGGTAGCTGCGTCATAAACAATGAGCCTATAATTGCTCCTGCAAAATACGCTGAAACAACCGTTACAACAGTTAAAATAACAATGTTTACGAGTCTCGTTGAGGCTTTGTGACGAATTGTTAAGCATAAAACATCAAAAAGAACCGCTGAAGCCGCAAATCCGAGAATGTTAAAAGCTCCCGGTCTCAAGAAAAGAATGGCGACTGAGCCAATGATTCCAACAAGTGATGCTCCTCCAAATTTGCCAAGAATCCATACAACCAGAAGAAGTGTAAAATAGGCTGCCATGTCACAGAAAATTGGAAGACGAAACAACGTAAATCCAAGAGGACCAAGAGTTAATTGCAAGACAATCCATAATGCAGTGAACACTCCAACAAAAATTACACCACGAGTGCCCAGGTATTTTTTGGCTATCTCTCTTTCTTGTTTAGTTTTCATGAAGTGTCGCCAAGTAACACTTTTTAGAGAAATCGTAACACCAAATATAAAAGCTTTCTCATGTTAATAGTATTTGAATGGTGATTACATGTCTCAGAAAATGAAGGTGACGCGGTTTAGTGTTTCTCTTCCACCACCTCTAGTTGAGAAGCTAGATGAAACTTGGAAGAGCATGCATTACGAAAACCGTTCAAAGGCTATTCATGACGCTGTGCGAAGCTTTATCAGCGAATTCGAGTGGATGCGAAAAGAGGAAGGGCGAATAACTGGTGCTGTCCTTGTGCTCTATTACCTGGACAAACCAGGTCTCTTAGACAAGATCACAAGAGTCCAACATCAATTCAAGAATGTGATTTCCTCAACCTTGCACGTTCATTTGGAAGAGAACAAATGCTTAGAAATAATTGCAGTAGAAGGAAGCGCCAAAGAAATTAGAAGTTTTACTCAAGTTCTGATGGCTAAGAGAGGAGTAAAACAAGTAAAGGTTGCCACAATGGCGTCCTAGATTCTGGCAATCATCTTTAGCGATCTGAAGTTATTGTAGCCTAATTTAAGCTTCGTGTCGCATTCAATCTGACTAGCATGCTTGCAAAAAGCTTGTCGCTAGAGAGTGACAAGCTTAAATATGCGAATTATCGTACTTTTAATTGAGGACACTCGTAGGAATCCAATATGAGCGAACTAGTTACTGCAACAATTGAAGAGTATCTTGAGGGCATTTATAGGCTCCAAGAAAAGAGCGGAGTCGCAAGGACCAATGACATCGTCAAGTTGTTAAAAGTTGTTCCGGGGACGGTCACCAACACTGTGGAGCGTCTGGAGAAGGAGGGGTACGTGACACATGAACCCTACAAGGGCGTAAAGCTTACTGAAAAAGGGCTCAAGATGGCTCTGCAAGTTGTGAGAAGACACAGATTATCGGAGCGCTTGCTCACAGACATTCTTCATGTAGAATGGGACAAAGTCCACGACGCAGCGTGCAAACTAGAACATGGCATAACCGACGAAATCATCAAACCCTTAGAAAAGGCGTTGAAAAACCCCAAAACCTGTCCCCACGGAAACCCCATACCCACAAAGGGCGGAGGAATAATTGAGGAAAAGTCACAGCCCCTAGCAGCGCTCAACGAGCGAGAACAAGGCGTGATAGTGAAAATAACAGAGGAGAAAACAGACTTGCTGCAGTACTTAGACACGATGGGCTTGGTACCTGGGGCATCCATAGAGGTTGTTGAAAAGGCGCCGTTTAACGGGCCAATAACTCTCAAAGTAGGCGCAACCAACCGCGCATTAAGTCGCGTAATAGCATCAATCATCCAAGTAAAGCGAACAAAGTGAAAAAGCTGGTGGCTACATGGAAAGGCGAAGCTCGGAGGAACTTGAGGTGCCTCTGACCGCACTGAAGGACGGAGAGACTGGAATTCTAACTTCCATAAAAGCTGGTCGCGGGAGAGGGCGAGGAAGAGGTTGGGGATTCGAAAAGAGGCTTATGGATATGGGTCTCACTCCTGGCACAAGAGTAACGGTTGTGAAATCAGCCCCGTTTCACGGCCCCTTAGAAATTCTCGTGAGGGGCTCAAGGCTTGCTCTCGGCAGAGGTATGGCGGAAAGAATTTTCGTGGAGATAGAAAAAGAGTGACAAAAAGAAAATTGGTCATTGCCTTAGCTGGAAACGCCAACGTCGGGAAATCCGTTCTATTCAATCATTTGACTGGGTTACATCAACACATCGGTAACTGGCCTGGAAAAACCGTTGAAAGAGCGGAAGGGACACTTCGCTTCAAAGGCTACACAATCGATATCGTTGATTTGCCAGGAATATACTCTCTTTCCACTTATTCTCTGGAGGAACTGATCTCAAGGAAATACATCGCCGTTGAAAGACCAGACATAGTAATAAATGTTGTCGATGCTTCAGTCCTTGAGAGAAACCTGTTCTTCACCTTGCAGCTAATTGAACTTGAAACCCCGATTATTATGGCGTTAAACCAAATGGACATAGCGAAGAGAAAAGGCATTGAAATCGACGCAGAAAAACTAGAGAAGCTTTTGGGAATACCAGTGATACCAACTGTGGCAATAAAAGGAATCGGTATCTTCCAACTTTTAGAAAAAGCCGTGGATATAATTGAAGAACGACGAGTGGTGAAACCCGTCGAAGTGAAGTATGGAGAAGAAGTTGAAAAAAGAATCGCCAAGGTTACTAAAATGGTCGAGGGGATTCATTTTTGGTATCCGCCTAGATACGTGGCGGTCAAACTACTAGAAGGAGATGAAGAAATCGAGAGAGAAGTTAGCAGAATAGACCAGCAGATAGTCTCAACTGCAGAAACACTTGCAGAGGAAATTGAAAATCTTCATGGGCACTCTTGCTCAACCGTGATAACTTCTGAGCGTTATGAAGTTGCTGGCTGCATTGCCAGAGAGGCTCAAAAGTTAGTGTCTCCAATAAAACCTACGATGGAGGAGAGGCTTCACACCATCACAACTCATAAAATCACGGGATATTCAATTATGGCTTTTTCGCTTCTTTTGATCTTTTATTCCGTTTTCACCTTTGGAGATTTTTCCTCAGAGCTGTTAAGCAACTTCTTTTATGGATGGGAACCCTTTTTTGCAAGCCTGTTTGGAACAGGAATCGTAGGAAAACTGGTTTGGGGCGGCATTATTGAGGGTATCGTAGCTGGTGTCACGGTAGCCCTACCTTACATTGTTCCATTTTACATTATACTGTACTTCCTCGAAGACTCGGGCTACCTCAGTCGAATAGCATTTTTAATGGACAATGCCATGCATAAAATAGGACTGCACGGAAAAGCGTTCATCCCTGTAATGCTTGGCTACGGTTGCAATGTTCCCGCCTGCTTGGGATGCAGGATAATGGAAACAGATAGAGAAAGACTTCTCGCTGCGTTTGTGACTACGCTTGTGCCTTGCGCCGCGCGGACAGTCATCATACTTGGTCTAGTTGGAAAGTTCATGGGCATTCAATGGGCTTTAATGCTTTACGTCATTGACCTGTTGATCATCTTCGCTCTCGGAAGACTTGCGTTTAAGACTCTGCCAGGCGAGCCCACCGCTCTAATTATGGAAATGCATGATTATAGGGTGCCGCATCTGAAAACCGTTCTGAAGCAAACGTGGTTCCGGCTAACCGAGTTCATAAAAATTGCCTTTCCTCTAATAATTGTTGGAAGCCTTGCGATAAAGTTTGCCGAAGTTTTGGGTTTACTCGAACCAATTGCAGATATTCTTAGTCCAATAACAGTCGTGTGGCTCGGATTACCAGCTATCACTGGAATAACGCTGATATTCGGCGTGTTAAGAAAAGAGTTAACATTAGTTATGCTTGCCACTCTACTCGAGACAACGAATTTTGCGGATGTTCAAGGCTTTGGACCAGTTCAGATGGTTGTGTTCACTTTAGTAGCAATGTTTTACATACCCTGCATAGCAACAATCGGAGCTCTAGTCAGAGAGTTTGGCTGGAAGAAAGCGCTTTTCATAACTTTCTTTGAAATAGTCTTTGCAGTAAGCTTAGGCGGAGTTGCATTAAGATTACTGACATTAATGGCGTGACCACACGTTTGTTCATGGAGAAATACTCGAACGAAAGGCGAAAAGTACCAAGACAAAAAAAGAAGGAGTTTTGCGGAAGATTTCGCTACCGATTCTGGAATGCACATCCCACCCGTCCACTTTGCGACTATTAATGTTTGCGAAAGAGCGAGTTTGTCTTTGTGTTCGATCACCAATTCGTGCATATCTAGTTTTTTTGAGAATGTTTTTATTCACCATTATTAGCTAAAGCTTAATGATGATATTGGTCGGTGGGCATAACTATCAATAAAGGCATTGTTTTCGATATCAAGAAATTCGCGATTGATGATGGTCCAGGAATACGCACTACCATATTTCTAAAAGGCTGCCCCATGCGCTGTTGGTGGTGCCACAACCCAGAAGGTCTGCTCTTGGCACCTGAATTGATGTATAGAAAGAATAGATGTATAAGGTGCGACGAATGTGTAAGGAATTGTTCGAAAGAAGCCCTTTGGTTTAGCACCAAACAACTATCTATCGATAGGAAAAATTGTAGCCTCTGCGGCAAGTGCGCTCAGAAATGCCCCACCGACGCTCTTGCAATCGTTGGAAAAGAGACAGACGTAAAGGAAGTTATGAAAGAAGTTGACAAGGATTTAGCATTTTACGACGAATCTGGAGGAGGAATAACGATTTCTGGGGGAGAGCCCCTTCTGCAAATCGACTTCTTGGAATCAATCCTCACTGAATCCAAAAAGAAGAATGTTCACACTGCGGTTGATACTTCAGGATTTGCGCCACGTGAGAGTATTAAAAGAATTAAGGACAAGGTGGACCTTTTTCTGTACGACATTAAAATTATGGACAATAAAAAGCATAGAAAATTCACTGGTGTATCAAATAAGCAGATTCTCGAAAACTTCAAGACATTAGCACAAAACGGAAGCGACATACTGGTTCGTCTTCCCATTATTCCAGGAATAAACGATTATGAAGATAACATTACAAAGACAGCAGAGTTCATCATTCAGTCCGGCATAAAACACATCAACCTCCTTCCTTACCACAGGGCTGGAATCGAGAAATACCTAAGCTTAGGTAAAAGTTACAAGTTAAAGACGATAGAATCCCCTTCAAATCAAAAGTTAAACCTAATCAAAAAACAACTTGAGGCTTTTGGATTAAGCGTAAGGATAGGTGGATGATAACATGAATAAAAGAGTCAAAAAACTAAGAGAACAAAGCATCAGAACCCAACCCTATATTACATCAGAGAGAGCAGTGCTCATAACTGAATTTTATAAAAGCAACAGTGTTGGCAAATCATCGACACCTGTGGAAAGGGCGCTTGCGTTCAAGTATTTGCTTGAAAACAAGAAAATATGGATTGGAGAAGGCGAACTTTTCGTCGGTGAGCGAGGACCATCTCCAAAAGCAGTTCCAACATATCCAGAAATATGTTGTCACAGCCTTGAAGATCTTGAAATTCTTAGCACGAGAAAAAAAACGCCTTATGTGGTGGATGAAGAAACTAGGAGAATTTACAAAGAGAAGGTTATTCCTTTTTGGAAAGGCAAGTCGATAAGAGACAAAATATTTGGCAACATGTCTGACGAATGGAAAGCAGCCTACAAAGCTGGGGTGTTTACTGAATTTTTAGAGCAAAGAGCCCCAGGACACACAGTTCTAGACAATAAGATATACAGCAAAGGCTTGAATGACTTCAAGAAAGACATCGTAAAAAGCATGGAAAACCTTGATTTTTTGCACGATTCAGAAGCATACGCAAAGATGGAGGAGCTCAAAGCTATGAAGATTGCCGTGGATGCCTTGATACGCTACGCTGAACGACACGCAGAGAAAGCAATAGAATTGCTGAGAAAAGAAAAAAATACGAGGAGAAAAGAAGAGCTTAAAAAAATTGCTGCGGTTTGCGCTCATGTTCCAGCTTATGCGCCTCGGGATTTTTGCGAAGCTCTGCAATATTATTGGTTCGTACATCTCGGGGTCATAACAGAACTGAACCCATGGGATTCGTTTAACCCAGGTAGACTTGACCAACATCTTTATCCTTTTTACAAAAAGGGTCTTGAAGATGGCACTTTAACAAAAGACAAAGCCAAAGAACTCCTACAGCTGTTTTGGATAAAATTCAACAATCAGCCTGCCCCGCCCAAGGTTGGAGTGACTGCTGAAGAGAGTAATACTTACAATGATTTTGCATTAATAAACACCGGCGGGGTCAAGGCAGACGGCTCCAACGGTGTAAACGAACTTTCGTATCTAATCCTTGACGTTGTTGAGGAAATGAGAATCCCCCAGCCAAGTTCCATGGTTCAGATAAGCAAGAAAACTCCCGATGAGTTTCTGAAAAAAGCATTAAAAATAGTAAAAACAGGTTTTGGACAACCTTCAGTCTTCAACACAGATGAAATGATACAAGAACTCCTAAGGCAAGGAAAGACTATTGAAGATGCGAGAAACGGAGGTGCAAGCGGGTGCGTTGAAACTGGAGCCTTTGGTAAAGAATGTTACATTCTTACAGGATACTTCAACTTAGTTAAAGTGTTAGAGATTGCTTTAAACAACGGTCTAGACCCAAACACAATACAAAAGATCGGACTTGAATCGGGAGATCCAACTAGCTCTGGTTCTTTTGATGAGCTTTTTGATGCATTCAAGAGACAACTCGAATACTTCATTGACATCAAGATTCAAGGAAACAACATAATAGAACGATTGTACGCCGAACACTTGCCTTGCCCGTTTCTATCACTTCTTATAGATGATTGCATCGCAAAGGGCAAAGACTACCATGATGGTGGAGCCCGATACAATACGAGTTACATCCAGGGGGTAGGACTCGGCACAGTAACCGACTCGTTGACCGCAATAAAACATCAAGTCTTTGATGAAAAACAAATCACGCTTAAAGAATTGCTCAAAGCATTGAAAGCTAACTTTGATGGATACGAGAAACTCCGTCAGAGGCTTTTGAACAAGACGCCAAAATATGGGAATGACGACGAATATGCAGACCAAATCATGAAAACCATTTTCGAGGCTTATTTTAGTGCAATCGATGGAAGACCAAACACAAAAGGAGGAAGCTACAGAATAAATCTGCTGCCGACAACTGTTCATATTTATTTTGGAAAGGTTGTGGGAGCTATGCCTGATGGAAGAAAATCAGGTGAACCTCTTTCTGAAGGCGTGTCGCCCGTTCAAGGAGCCGACAGAAAGGGTCCAACAGCGGTGATAAAATCTGTTTCTAAAATAGATCATGTCAGAACAGGCGGAACACTTCTTAATCAGAAATTCGCTCCCGAACTCTTGGCTGATGAAGAAGGACTAGACAAGTTGGCTCATCTCATACGTACATATTTCAAACTCGATGGTCACCATATTCAGTTCAATGTAATCAACGCAGAAACCTTACGTGACGCACAGAAACATCCTGAAAAATACAGGGACCTCATGATAAGGGTTGCAGGATACAGCGATTACTTTGTCAATCTCAGTGTGGAACTGCAGAACGAAATAATCAGAAGAACAGAGCATAAATCCTTCTAATAATACGCTAATGGGCAAGAGATAACAGTTTTAATGTAGAAAAAGAGAGGTTATGTGGAGGGATATCTCCACTTGGTTTGGGGGTCAAATCTCTCCAGGTTCATTTGACCGTAACTGCTTTTGTTAGATGCCTTGGCCTGTCTGGGTCAAGTCCTCTTTCAACAGCCATGTAGTATGCGAAAAGTTGCAAGGGTATAATGCATTGAATAGGGCAAAGAAATTCAGGCACGTCTCTTACCACTTCTATGTAATCGTCAGCTAAGGCTTGGATTTCTTGGTCTCCTTCCTCGATTACCGCGATAATATGTGCTCCTCTCATTTTAGCTTCCCGAATGTCCTCTACTATTTTTTTATGGGTGTCATCTTTAGGACAGATGAAAATCGCAGGGGAGCCTTGTTGAATCAAATTTGTTACTCCATGCTCGATCTCGGCGTTAGGGTATGCCATTGAAGGAATGTAATTTGTCTCTAAAAGCTTCAGCGTGCCTTCTAGAGCAACAGCCGAACTAATTCCTCGACCAAAAAAGAAGAAATAAGGTTTGTCGTGGTATTTTTTAGCGATTTTCTTTATTTTGTCCTCTTGAGTGTGAATGATTTTTTGGGTGACATCTGGTATTTGTCTCAGTTTTTCCTTAAAATGCTCCATTTCTAAATGAGAAATCTTTCCTCTTTTCTCGGCAAGTATCAGCGCAAGTTGTGCCAGAACAGAGAGTTGAGCTGTAAAGGTTTTTGTGGCTGCAACTCCAATTTCAGGTCCTGCTTGTTGACAAATGTAAGCACGGGAAACACGTGTTAGAGTTGATCCGACGACGTTAGTCAATCCTAATATAGTTGCTGCTCGGCTTCTTGCGTATTCCACAGCAGCCAGTGTATCAGTTGTTTCTCCAGATTGGCTCAAGGCTAGTATGGTGCTGTCGATGTTGACAGATTTTCCGATTTGTTCGATAAACTCTGATGCAAAGACTGGGTGGATTGTCAGAAAAGTCATTTTTGAAAACATGTAAGAGGCTGCTAGGCAGGCGTGATAAGAGGTTCCACATGCAACTAGGAAGAGTTCCTTGGCACGGTCAAGGAAGGTTGTCATCAGATCTAAATATTCCTCTTGCACCCTGATGGTGCTTCTAAGGCATGAAGGTTGGTCATGGATTTCCTTGAGCATAAAATGGGGATAACCTTCTTTTTCAGCTACCTCAGGAACCCAATCAATTATCTTAGGTTCCCTCGTCACTTGGGTCCAGTCAGTAAATTCGCGTATCTCATATTCTTTTTCGCCGATGATTGCTAGTTCTCCATTTTCAATCATGACGGTCTTTTTGGTTAACGGAAGAAAGGTTGCGATGTCAGAGGAGCAGTACGTGGAGTTTTCAGCTAGCCCAATTGTGAGAGAGCTTTCTCTTTGGGCACAGAGAATTCTGTTTGGTTCTTTGGTATGAACAATGGCGAAGGCAAATGAACCCTCTAGTCGATTCAAAGTCACACGTGCCGCTTCGATGAAAGACAGTCCTTTCTTAAGTTTTTCTTCAATGCAGTGGGGAACCACTTCGGTGTCGGTTTTGGATTTGAAAACATGCCCAAGTTCTTCAAGTTCTCTTTTAATTTCAGCATAGTTCTCAATTATTCCATTTTGGACGACCGCAACTTGGTTGTTGCAATCAACATGGGGGTGAGCGTTCACTTGCATTGGAGCTCCATGAGTTGCCCACCTTATGTGCCCCAATCCCACTTTGCCTGGGAGGTCGTCTAGGTTATGTAGAGCGTGAACATCGTCAATTTTTCCATGATCCTTTTTTATATATAACCTGTTTTCATGGATGGTTGCCTCTCCGACTGAATCGTACCCTCGGTACTCAAGTCTTTTCAGGGCTTCATGAATAACTGGCGCTGCGTTTCCTTCCTTTAGGATGCAGCAAAATATTCCAACCATCTTTGTCTCTCCTTCTCTCCCAATTGTATCTTAGCTTATTGTTTTACTAAGCTTTATTATATTTAATTCTTTTAAACAGTTAGTATCTAATTGCACAGTGGTGAATGTGGAGGGATAATGAATGATTGTTGCTTTGTTTGAAGATGAATGCTATGAAAATTTTTACCCTTTAACTTATACAAGACCTGTTTTTGAATGCAGAAGCGGGATGTTCACATTACTCGAGCGTGTTCAGAGACTTTATCCGGAATCCAAGTTTCTCCTTTTTACAAGAAAATATCTAGTTTCAACTCTTAAAAGGCGAGTCTCACATTTTGTGAATGCACCTGACTTCATAGATGATGAGGTTCTATTAATCAATGGAACCTTTGTCATGGATGAAAAAACGAAGTCGCTGATTAAAAAAAATCTTGTTAAGAATGTTTTGATGATTCAGAAACGAAGAATAGCTCTAGCTCATCTTAGCGAAGATGTTGCTAGGAATTATGGAGCTGAATTATGTAGACCTCTCGAAGGTTTCACTCTAAAGAAGTTTATGAAGAAGTGCAAAACCCTTGAAGCCTCGGACTTGCCTTTGCTGACTTATCCTTGGGACTTAGTGAATAAGAATGCCAAGTTAATCAAAGAAGACTACTTGGTTGCGAGGAAAAAAGAAAGTGAAGGAACTATAGACAGCAGAGCCACAGTTTATGGCAATAAGGAAAATGTTTACGTCGGTAAGGGAGCCCTTGTTGAAGCACAAGTCTTACTGGACGCACGAGACGGACCTATATTCATTGGCGATGAAACCATGGTGCACGCAGGCTCTAGAATTAGCGGTCCTACTTACATAGGAAACAAGAGCATTATTCCTACAGGGCTGATTAGAGAAGGCTGCAGCATTGGACACGTTTGCCGCATCGGCGGCGAGTTAGAAGAGACAATCATTCAGGGTTATACGAACAAGTATCACACAGGCTTTATTGGGCACTCTTACATTGGGGAGTGGGTGAACTTAGGAGCTGCCACAACCAATTCTGACCTTAAGAACACTTATGGAACAGTTCAAGTTTTAACAAGAGGAAAAAACGTGGACACGGGTCAAACTAAAGTGGGTTGTTTTATAGCTGACCACGCTAAGACTTCAATTGGAACCCAAATCTACACGGGTAAGAAAATTGGGATTGCATCACAAGTGCATGGTTTTGTCACAAAGGATGTGCCCTCCTTCACGATTTGGTCTGAAAACTTTGGGTCAGAACCCGTGGAGCTTTATCTCGAATCAGCTATCGAAACTCAGAAAAGGGTTCTTTCTCGTCGAGGCGTGAAGCAAACCAGGGAAGATGTTGAGTTGCTGAAGAAACTCTTTGAAATCACTGCCAACGAAAGGGAGAAAGCAGGTGTAGTTAAAGGAAAGTTTGTGTTGCAGAGGCAGATTAGTTTTCTTCGCTTAACCGGGTACAACTCCAATTGTTGTTATTGAAAGGTTTCTTTTTTCTAGTTCGTGAATAAATGGGTTTATGCCCACAGAATCGCTTGCAATGTGTCCAGTCACTATGATGTTTCCTCTGCCCTCCGCTTTCAGTTTGTCTAAGTCTCCAGAGCTTACGTGAATGTAGACTACTGTTCCAACCCCATGTTTGAAGTATGTTTTGGCAATTTCGTAACCACCGTTTGTTCCTGCACCGTGCGACACCACGACTTTTCCAGCAGGGTTTTCAGGTTTTCCAAGTCGAATCTTGATTTCTGTAACTGCGTTTTTGAATTCGTTCAGCTCTTTTAGAGTAGACACCACATCTTGTATCGTAGAATTTTTTCTGATTTTGCTGTTGATTTTTTCCTGCATTATGCGTCTTCCCACTTCATCTAAAGGTGTGTGTATGTTCATGTACGGCATTTTCAGAGATTTTGCAACATCAACTGCATGTCCATAGTTTCGCGTGTGCATTTCAACATCTAATTCTGTAAACTTTTTCTTGACGGCGTTCTCCGCCTCTTCTAGGGGAACACCTGCCGCAACCATTTGTTGAATGTGCCTTTTGAACACCTGCGGGTAGTTTGTGGTTGCTGTTCCACCTTGTGGGTGATGAGCAATTACAGCGTCGAAGCCTAACTGTTTTGCGAGTAGAAGCTCTGGAACGCCTGCATCTATGCCGAAGAAAACCTTTCTGATGTTGTCGCCGGGCACGTATATTGCGCTGTCTTCTGGAACCTCTTTTAACCCTGCAAGTTTCAAGGCTAATTCCATAATCTCTTCAGTGTTCACGACATGCGCCTTCCAATTCTTGATCTTGTAACTGTAATGGTTCTTTTATTAATAGAATACGATGCCAAATATGTGTTTAGTGAAGACTTTCTGTTTCAGTAGGTAAGGAGTTTAAGTCTCAATGAACTTGAATCAAACAGCGCTGTTGAAATTAGCTGAGCTATGCGGTGTGATTGGTCCCATTATTGCTCTCGCGTTCATTGCATTTGCTATAGCGTATTCGCCATGGTTTAATTGGTACACTAACGCTCTCAGTGATCTTGGCGTTGGTGAAGCAGCTTTGATTTTCAACTTGGGTCTCATTGTGGGAGGCGTTTTGACCACAATATTTGCGATTGGGATGATGCAGATTTTGAGGAAGTGAACACTGGGCTTCTCTGGCACTTTTACTCTGATTCTGTCTTCAATCAGCCTTCTCTTGCAGCGTCTGTTTGGTCTATTGTATTAGGCGTTAAATTGTTTCTTTTACGGTAGTTTGAATGACATTGAAGGTTTGTGTTTCGGAAATGATAAAAAGACACGAACATAGCAAATAATTTGGGTGAGTCAATTTGGCTACGCAAGAAAAGATGCTTGAGGAGTTGAGAAAGATAAGAGAGGCTGTTGAGCCAAAGCCTGCGTCGCCCCCTCCACCTCCACCGAAGGGGTTGTTGAAAGAGTTCATAGACTTTCTTTCGAAGTACAAGGTCATGGGACTTGCTGTGGCTTTTATTATGGGTGTTTACTTGGGCAGCTTAGTTCAGTCTCTTGTTAAAGACTTGATATTGCCCATAATTGGTCTCGCTGTGCCAGGTCTGGGGAATCTAGCTACCTACACGATTACTGTTCCTCCTGAAACTGGGCAAGTGTTTGGCATTGGAAATTTCCTAGTGGCTCTGATAACTTTCATAATTGTTGCCTTCGTGATTTTCCTGATTGTGAAGATAAGCAAGAAATGGGGCATAGAATAAACTTAGCGAGCCGAGGGGAATCCTCTCCTTCTTTTATCCTTTTATTTTTTATTTTTGAAACTTTAGAATTAAGTGTCTCTAAACTATTGGCTGGATAGCTGGGCTTACGTTTCAGCTAAGGTTGTTGAAGTACATTCGTGAGCCTTAAACACATGGCATTTCATGTTTTCTTTTTAAGTAGAAGCCAGTTGTTTTCTTTGAAGTTTATTAGGGTGTAGTCGCCTTTTAGTCTTGAACCATGCAGCGTGAACTCAATTTTTTTGTCTGTTCTGTTTTTGAGCGTGTACGTGCCCTTATCCCAGATTTCCACTGTCCCTGCACCGTATTCGCCTTCGGGAATTGTTCCCTCAAAATCTATGTAGTCTAATGCGTGGTCTTCAACCTGAACTGCTAATCTTCTTATACCCGTCTCTGTTGGTGGTTCTTTGGGCACAGCCCAGCTTTTTAAGACACCATCCATTTCTAAGCGGAAGTCATAGTGCAAGTGCGTTGCTTGATGTTTTTGGATGACAAATCTTCCTGACACAATGGTCATTGCTGCATTCCTCAGTCTGGTATAAAGAATAGTTTAAATAATAAATAGATGACTACTTTTGGCACGCATTTACACATAGCCGTAAGGTGGATTTATGCTAGCCATTGAAACCGTCAACATCACCAAAAAATTCGGCGATTTAGTTGCAGTTGACCGCGTAAACTTAAAGGTTGAAGGGGGTGAACTCTATGGTTTGCTTGGTCCAAACGGCGCCGGCAAGACCACAACCATACGCATGCTCTGTTGCTTGCTAACTCCAACTGAAGGCGCAGGCAGAGTAGGCGGCTACGACGTTCAAAAAGACGCCGCCGAAATACGCAAAATCATCGGTGTCTGTCCGCAAGAGACCACAATGTATGACCGATTAACTGGAAGAGAAAACGTGGAACTCATCGGAAAAATGCACAAAATGCCAAAAATTGAACTCAAAAAGCGCTCCGAGTCGTTACTCGAGAAGATGGAACTTCTCCAAAGAGCAGACGAGCAGATAAGAAACTACAGTGGCGGAATGAAGCGTCGACTCGACATCATCATGTCTTTGGTTCACAACCCAAAAATCCTCTTTTTAGACGAACCCACACTGGGACTTGACCCCGCAGCCAGACGAGTGGTTTGGGATTTCATTGAAGAGCTGAAGAAGGAAGGGAAAACAATGATTCTCACAACACATTATATGGATGAGGCAGATGCACTCTGCGACCGAATAGCTATCATTGACTACGGAAAAATCATAGCTGAAGACACACCCGAACAACTCAAAGAAAAAATCGGAGCTGGCGACGTTATAGAGATAGATTTTACTGGCGACACGACAACCGCAACGAAAAGTTTAGAGAAGTTTAAATTTGTTAGAAAAGTGAGCAAAATTCAAGGGCATTTGGTTATAGTTGCTGAGGCTGGAATAACGAGGCTGGGAGAAATAACAAACACACTGCATAACTGTGGCAGTTCAGTTGGCAAAATAGCTGTTCGACAAAACACGCTTGAAGATGTGTTTATCCATTTAACCGGGAGAAGGCTGGGTGAATAAAACATGGTGCGCTTTTGGGACATAGCCATTAAAAATTCGAAGATTGTTATCAGAGACCGCATGTACGTCGTGATGTTGATTCTTATGCCAATCATGATTATGCTGTTGGTTGGCTTAGCTTTCAGAGGTGAAGGAACAACTACATACGCTGTTGGCTACGTAAACGATGACATAGGCGCTGTTTCAGATGCGTTTATAGAAAAACTTGAGAACCCTCCAGCGGAGTGGAACATGACTGATATACTGTCTATGAAAACATACAAGGATACTTCAGCACTAAAAGAAGATTTTAAACTCGGAAAAATCAAGGGTGGGCTAATTATAGATGCAGGCTTCAACCCAGCTCCTAACACAACCACAAAGGTGGTCTTGTTTGTTGATGAAAGCGACATTTCAGCAGCCTCAAACATTAGAGCAAGAGTGATGATTGTTTCTCAACTCTTGTTTAATCCCCAAGCCTTGCAACAAGTTGTAGACATAAGACCACCAGAGGAATCCATTTCAGTTGAGTTTAGCGCCATGAACTTTATGGTTATTGGCACACTCACCTACGCAATTAGTATCATATGTTTTAGCACAGCCTTGTCGTTTGCGAAGGAACGCCAGAGCGGCACGTTCTCGAGGATGCGGACAACACCAATGAGCACAATGGACTTGTTAACTGGCGGCTTGCTAAGCAACATCGCTGTTTCCCTGATACAAGCAACCCTCGTGTTCGGAACAGCTTACGCTATAGGTTTCAAGCCGATGGGCGCAACTGACATGGACAAATTGGTGAACATGCTTGCAGCCTTTGCGGTCACAGTGGTTTTGGCAGTTGCCTTTGTGGGAATTGGGCTGGTGTTGGCTGCTTTTTCTAAAAACGAGGACCAAGCTGTAGGCATATCTTGGATGATTATTATACCCATGATGTTCATTTCGGGAACATGGTTTGAACCCACTGACCCAGTAATGAGCACTGTTGCCCAAGCTTTTCCTGGCACTTACGCCAACAAGGCAGTGAGGGCTATATTGGCTCGAGGTGCACCCTTAGCAAGCATGTATGGTTACGTAATTGCGCTATTCGTCTATGCTGCCATTGCCTACACCATCGGAGTGCTTCTCTTCAGAAAGAAAACAGCATAAAGCAGAAGTCTAAGGAAGTTAAAAGATTGAAACTAGTTCGTTTCCTTAAGAACAAAAATGAATCATATGCTCTCCAGATTACTAAAGACCAACTCTTAGATGTGCCTGCCTTGTCTAAGACTTTGAATCAGTTTTTACCGTCAAGTCTCGACGAATTGATATTGAATGGCAACGATGGCATACAAGCTTTAGAGCGTTTAATGAAAAAACTGACTGAAAATGAAAGAAAAAAAGCAACTCTGCACCTTAGCAGCGTAAAAGTGCTTGCACCAGTTGCTTCACCTCCTAAAATAATTTGCCTAGGTTTGAACTATCGTGACCACGCGGCAGAATCAAACGCGCCTTTGCCAGACGAACCAATTATTTTTTTGAAACCACGAACAACGGTTGTTGGTCCTGACGATTGCATCCTTAAACCTGCTTTTGTCAAAGAGTTAGATTACGAAGCAGAGTTAGCTGTGGTTATGGGCAAAAGAGGCAAAGACATAGGTGTGGAAGAAGCAAGAGACCACATTTTCGGGTACACATGTTTCAACGATGTTTCCGCCAGAGACATTCAGTTCAAAGACAAACAGTGGACACGTGGAAAGAGCTTCGACACCTTCGCGCCGATGGGACCATGCATAACCACAACCGACCAAATAGGTGACCCAACAAACTTGGGGATTCGCACCAAAATCAACGGAGAACTTAGACAAAACTCCTCAACACGCAACATGGTTTTCAACGTTTACCAAATTATTCATGAACTCAGCCGCGTCATGACCTTGGAGCCAGGTGATGTCATAGCCACAGGAACGCCTGCAGGCGTAGCTTTTGCCATGAAACCAAAACCTAAGTTTCTATCACCTGGCAATGTCGTAGAAATAGAGATTGAAAACGTTGGAAAATTGAGAAATAGAGTCGTAGCAAGTAACATTATTACTTGATTCCGAGTTCTGCTAGTTTCATGTTGAAGACTTCTTTTAGTAAGGCTAGGGGTAGTTCACCGTTAGATGCTATTGTGTCGTGGAAGAACTTCTCGTTGAATTTTTTGCCCATCTTTTTCTTGATGTCGTCGCGCAATCTCAAGATTAAATGTTTACCCAACAGGTAGGAAAGTGGATAACCAGGCGTTAACGTGTATCTGCGCACTTCGGCTACTGCGCCTTCTTTTGACATTCCAGCTTCCTTCATAAGCATGTTCACAGCTTCGTCGAACGACATCTCTCCTCTTGACAACTTCACGTCAACTATGATTCTCACTGCACGCCAAATTCCATCGTTAACCTTCATAAACTGGCTTTCCAAGCTTTTGATGAATCCATGTTCAGTCATCATTTCTTCACAGTAGTGAGCCCAGCCCTCAATCACTTCAGTTCCGCCTGCAAACAAACGCACGAATGAGCCACGGTTAGCAAGAGCACCTTGAAGGAAATGCCCAGGAAAACCTTCATGAACAGCCGTGCCCGGAATACTCGCATAATTCAGATGTTTACCAAGGTTTTTCACGTCTTTAGGACGCGTAACAATATAAATTCCTATCTGCTTCTTGTCAAACTTGCCTGGACCAATAAGAGCAGCAAAAGGGAGCAACGGAGCCATAAACGCTGGAGTCTCCTCCACTAGAAGCTGGTCCTCCTTAGGCACTGTTGCAAGATCATGTTCAGTTATGAATTTTCTTGATTTCTCCATCTCGTCTCGTGTGGCTTTCAACGCTTCTTCGAAAGTTTTGGGCGCTTCAGCTTCGATTTGTTTCATAACTTCTTCAACACTTTTTTCAGCAGCAATCTTTTGGGCGAGTCTTGCTCTTTCTTCCTTCAATTCTTTCAGATACTTTACTCCGACCTCGTAGATTTCTTGTGAGGTCATTCCAAGCTTTCTCAATTGTAAGAGTTTTTCAAACTTTTCTTTGCTAATTGTCCATTCGGTCTTCGTTTTGGGCAGTAGGCTTTGCAGCCACTCCATGTGTTGTTTGATGGGCTGCTGCAGACTCATTACAGTTTTGGTTAGTCTGTTGTGAAGACTATCCGAAATCATGCCTTTTGTTGCTGTTACAATGAATTGAAACAAACCTGGAATTTGCTGGCAGCTTTCGATGGCAACTTCGGTCCAGAGTTTCACTGGTTTGGATTTTTCAAATCTTGTTCGAAACTGTTCGAGGTATGATGGCAATTTCTCCAAGCGTGAAACAATTGCTTCGATTCGTTTCTCCAGTGGTGCATAGTTTCGGGTCAACATCACGAATAATGCGCCGCCTACATCGTCGAAGGCGTCTGGGTTGGTCTCCCATGTTCGGCGTTCTTCTACTGAAAACTTTTGAAGCTGGTATGAATGCTCAATAACTTTCCAGTCAATCTTGTGCTCATCGTTTAAAGCATCGTATTTTGTTGTCTTTTTCATCTGGTCAACCCATTGTTTAGCCAACTCCAAACTTTCAAAGATGTTTTTGCTGCTGCCTTCTGGCATCAACATGTCGTATGGGTCGTGTAATCCAAAGAATGTGGCGTAAAGGGGGTCTTTGTCTAGAATTTTTGTAAACATTTCCCAATTGAGTTTCTCAAATTTCTCGTCTTCGTTCATATTTTTCTCCTCGAAGAGTTTTTACGTTTTATGCTTACATTGCACTTATAACTTTTAATGAATTTTTCGTCACGGTCACGTATGGAAGATAGTTCCACAAAATTCAAATTGGGAACTGCACCAATAAATCTAGTACGCATAAAATTAGGAGAAAGGAGAAAGAAACATGTATCTAATGGCATTGCATCCATTTAGGAAAATAAACCTTAAAGCAGCAATGTTAGTACCGATACTGTTGCTCTCGATGTTCCCAGCGGTTCCATTAGTAAACACTCAAATCGCTCCAAACATCGCAAAAATATCCCCGCTATTATTGAATGAGATTGCAAACGCAGGCGAATCCGTTAATGTGTTGATTAAGACGTTCACGAACGATTATTCCAGCGTTGTCGCTCAGATAAATGACCTCGGAGGAAAAGTTGGGTTCCTATACAAATATGTTACTGGGCTTTCTGCTTCACTTCCTACAAACAAGATTTTAGAGTTAACTCAAAACAGCCTAATCGAAAGAATATATTATGAAGACCAAGTACAGATGTCAAGCGCAGGCACCGAGATAGATGAGCTGCTTGCCGACCCCACAATTTTGGAGGAAGAATTTGAAACTGTGGCATATACTTCAAACGAACTGCCATCAGCTGATCTAAGCAACTACTGGAACACTATCGGCATGGGAGCACAAGACATCTGGGCTGAAACAAACATGGGAGCAGGCTCGCTGGTGGTGGTTATAGACACGGGCATATGGACTTCTCACTTCATGTTTGCGCCCAAAGTTGCCCTCGGAGAGATAGTCGGAGGAATAGACGTAAGCCGCGACAACCCTGACGTATACGCGAAGTATCCACCAGCCTGGCCTTGGGAGGCAAAATATTTGGGCTGGGACAACGCACTCAACCACTACCATGGAGGCCATTGTGCTGGAACCGTTGCAAGCAGAGGTGGCGTAATAGCGAGTCCTGGAACCCGACTTTACATTTATGCGCGAGCTCTTGAAGAATATGGTGGAATTACACTGCCAACAGATGAGTTGGGACGCAAGACAATATGGCTTCTTGGAATGGCGCCTGCAGCAAGCCTCTACATAGTCAAGATTTTTGACCACACTGGAGCTTCCATACCGCGAGGAATAATCGTTGCAGCATTCGAACATGTCCTCGACTTAAAACTGGTTAAAGAATATGACGTCGATGTGCTCAGTATGAGCTTTGGTGGCGGTGCCATGTTCGATGGAAGAGACTTTTATGAACAGCTTATCGACACCTTCACTAAAAATGACATAAGCCCAGTTGCTGCAGCGGGCAATAACGGTCCAGCATCCATGACTGTGGCAACTCCTGGAGCAGCATACACTGCGATTACTGCGGGCATGGCGGCAGACCCCGTACACACTAGAGCTTACTGGGACTACTTTTACCTGCGACCCGCTGGCTTTCCGCCAGGACCTGCTCTTTACCCAGGTGGCCCTGTTTACCCGCCAGGTGTTATGCCACCGGGACCTGGTCCTAAGCTGTTCACTAGTGCAACTCCACAAATCGATACTATCAGCAGCCGTGGACCCACAGCGGACGGTCGCTTGAAGCCCACGTTGTCAGCTACTGGAAGATACGTATTCTCAGCCTACATCACTGGTGGTGCCACGGGATTAGCTTGGGCATCTGGAACCTCTATGGCAACTCCCGCCATTGCGGGTGCCACTGCATTGCTCAACGCCTGGTCTGAAATGGTAACAGTCGGTGCAAGTCCAGAAGACTACAAACAAGCACTCACAACCAGTGCGGAGTGGTTGCCTGGCTACAATCAATATGACCAAGGCGCTGGATACCTTAACGCAACCACTGCATTGAAGGTTCTGCAGAATGACCCCTCCTATGGAGATGAGGCGTCACCACTGCCCGAAGAAGGTCAGCTGATGGACATACGAAATATCCCGATTGTTACTGCTGGCGTGTATACAACGTCTATCGTCAACTTGCCGCCTGGGCACCACAAAGAGTTCATATTCCAAGTCACAGAAACCACAGACTCCATTAGACTAGAAGTGACCAACGTTGTATTTGGCTCACCTTGGGGATTGAACAGCTTGGAGGTGTACATTCAAAGCGCTAAGAGAACAGTGTCCAACTATTATATTTTTGGCGCCAACGTCATCGGCAACTCATGGTTCTACATCACAGACGACGCCACAACATGGAGCGTTCCAACCTTCGCACCCGAACCAACGTTCTCATGGGGAACACGGGTAATTGAGCCTGGATATGTAAAAGTGGTAATTCAAAACGACTGGACCAGCTACGATAACGCGTCAGCAGACATAAAAATTGAAGTAACAAAAGCCAAGAAGACAAAGGCTGACATAACATACACAGGACTAATATGGCCAGGTCAAAAAATCGGCTGGATTAGCGTCCCCGTGCCCGTGGGCAAAACCAAAGCCATAATCGAGCTCTGGTGGTCGCACAATTGGAACACATATCCAACCAATGACCTTGATCTCGTCTTAATCTGGAGCGGAGCCCCTCTAGGTGACTATCGTGGCGCATCATGGAATTCCCCTGAAAGAGTGGTTCTAATAGGACCAACCGGCACAATCTACCTGCTAATCGACGGATACAATATATATACTGGACGCCAACCTTTCGAAGTAAGAATATACTTCGTATGATAACCAACAAGGAAAGAAAATTCCATCTCCCCTTCTTTTTGTTAGATATTTAACAAAGGAAATTTATGATCCCGAGGGCAAGTTGTATCGTATATTTTCTTGTGAGAATTTAGATGTTAGTTAGACGTTTGTCCGTAGTTTTCGCTAAGGTCTAAAAGGTCAATTGTGTTAACCTTGTTGTCGTTTTTAAAGTCACAATAGGGGTTCCAGTTAGATTTCGATGAGTCAGAACCGTAAGCCTTGCCCACCTCAAAAAGATCAAAGATGTCAACTTTTCCATCACCTTGAACATCACCCATAATCGTCACTTTAACTTTGCCATCGACAAAAGTGTTGTCCGCCGTGTCTGTTTCCTCCAGAACATAAGATGCTTCGGCGCTGATGGTGTAACTGCCCTTGGCGAAACCAGAGGTATTCCAAGTGAAAACTACAGTTGCAATTTCTGCACTTGCCAAAGCGACAGACAATGCTTCGATTAGGGTTGAGTTGGCGTACACAGACATCATAATGGTCTCTTCGTAGATTCCCTGGTTTTCCACGGTTACGTTTATAGACATTGAGCTTCCTTCGCCAACTAAATTTTTTAAGGGCAAAACACTAATGATGGCAATGTCATGACCTTCTTCTGGAGGTCGCGGAATGTATGGTGGATTTTTTGTTACCCAAAAATCAGCGAGTCCAGCACCAAAAGATGTTGTGCTTCCAACAAGTATGTATCCTCCATCACTGGTCTGCTGAACAGAATACGCTTTCTCGTCAGCGCTTCCACCGTTTGCTTGGTTCCACCGCATAATTCCATTTGCATCTGTTTTGACCCACCAAAAATCCCAGCCGCCTAACCCGTAAGATGTGGTGGCTCCCGCTATTACATATCCTCCGTCATTAGTTTGCTGAAGTGAATATGCTTCTTCGTCAGACGTTCCGCCATACGTTTGGCTCCAAATTGAATTGCCAAAGCTATCAGTCTTGATTAACCAGAAATCGCCTCCGCCTGCGCCAAACGAGTTAGTCCATCCCGCTATTACATACTCTCTGTCGGCGGTTTGTAGAACAGAACGAGCCGTGTCGTAATTGGTTCCTCCATATGCTTTGCTCCATTGTGTGGTTCCAACTGAGTCGGTTTTAACTAACAAAAAATCAGAATTTCCAGCACCAAAAGAATATGTTTCGCCCGCAACTATGTACCCTTCATCACTAGTTTGAACGACTGAAAAAGCACGGTCTAAAACTGTTCCGCCAAAGGCTTTATTCCACAGCATAGCGCCGTTTACATCAGTTTTGACCAACCAGAAATCGCCTCCGCCAAGCCCAAACGAATCCGAACAGCCAGCTATCACGTATCCACCATCGACGGTCTGTTGAACACAAAACGCAGTGTCGTTGTAAATCCCACCATATGTTTGACTCCACAGCGCAGTTCCATTCGCATCGGTTTTGACTAACCAAAAATCCAACATTCCTGCGCCATAAGACTCTGTACTTCCAGCTATTATGTACCCTCCGTCAATTGTTTGTTGAACAGAATATGCCTCGTCTTTACCAGCTCCACCATAAGTTTGGTTCCACTGCATTGTGCCATTCGCATGGGTCTTGATTAACCAAAAATCCGAGAGGCCAGCGCCAAAAGACATAGTCCATCCTGCTGTTATGTATCCTCCATCTGTTGTTTGTTGAACCGAGCGAGCCACATCCTGATTTGATCCACCGTACGCCATGTTCCATATGCTTTCAGATGTGGTCTCTGAAGTAGTTATTATCTGAAAAGACGATGCCCATAACCCTATTAGAAAGAGTGTCAGCATCATCCCAGAAGCCGCTTTCTCTTCCATCTTCTCTCACTGGGTCATTAACTACTTTGACGCATTTGAGATTTATCGTTTATGAAGAAATGTTCCAGATGATTATCCCATATTAACCACAATGAATAGAACATTCAAAACAACGCTGACTCTGTCATATTAACTTAGTATATCTCGGATTCTTAACAAGTTTTTTAAACAAAAACGTGAACGATTAGAAAATGGGCCTCCACAAGGGCTTGACTTTCCGCACGATGACAAACCAGTTAGTCTATGCAAACTCCCACTAACAATCGTATGTTGTTCAAAATCACGTGGGGGCCCTTTGTAAATAGTTGAGTTTTCATTCATTTGACATTGTGTCTTGAAGGAGTTAAGAGAAAAAAACTTATGGCTACCTCAATTAACTTCTAATAAGGATAAGGGAGAAAAACTCTTTGAGCGAGAGCGTCACAGCTGGCACACTTCAAACTTTCAAAGCCCTAGCAGATAATCCATTGACTAGAAACATCTTGAAGACTATGTGCAAAAACTGTGGGAAGGACAGAGGCAATAGGTTGGAGATTGCGCTCGAACTCTATGTAGGCGTGAGAAAAAAAGCTTGCGTATCATGCCAGCTCTCGCGAAACCTTTTAACTCCCATTCTCAATGTAGCCTGCAAGGCTTTTGGAGTAACAGGAGACCAGCTGAAGGAAAAGTTTAAAGACGCATATTGGCGGCGTGGACTCGTTAACGTTTTGAAAGGCATTGCATGGTTTGGTGCTAGACGTCCATATGTTCCTGGAGCTCCTTTTCAGGTTGTTTGGAACATCACCCGTGCTTGCAACCTCAAGTGCTTGCACTGTTATGAAAGCGCTGGTGTCAAGGATATAGACGAATTGTCTACGGAGGAGGCTCTGCGTGGAATAGATATCCTAGCCGACGCAGGCGTGCTCATTCTTGCCTTTTCTGGCGGCGAGCCGACAATCCGACCAGACATTCTTCAATTGATTGAACACTCCTCTAAGCGTGGTATGTTCACGGCGGTTGCAACAAACGCCCTTCTTTTTTCTTCACGCAGAAAAGTCAGAGAGTTTAAGAAGGCTGGGCTGCAGTTTGCCCAAGTAAGCTTGGATGGACTGAACCCGGAGACTCACGACCGATTTAGAGGCGTGCCTGGATGCTTCCAAAAGACGGTTCAAGGCATCAAAAACTGCGTTGCCGAGAGCTTGTTTGTTGAGATGGCTACAACTGCAACACAGTTTAACTACAAAGAGATTCCAGAAATGATTGATTTCGCCCAGAAACTTGGTGTAAACTGGTTTATGCTTTACAATTTTGTGCCGGCAGGGCGAGGCGTTGAAATTATGGAGTCGGATTTAACGCCTGATGAACGTGAAAACGTGTTGAAAGTTTGTTGGAACAAAATGAAAATGGAGGGTGTAGACGTGCTCTCAACTGCACCTCAGTTTGCACGGATTGCGCAGCAAATCGAAGAGGCGCTTAGGGTTTCAGTGGATCAAAGCATGTCTGAAGCTTCCGTTGTTCCAACGCATTTTTATAACCCAAAGTTGTCGGGGCAGTTGAGAAGATTAGCGGATTTTATTGGTGGTTGTGGTGCTGGTCGTTTCTACTTGTCTCTCGAGCCCAACGGTGACATATACCCATGCGTGTTCTTTCCGCACGAAGAATCCATGAAAGTGGGCAACCTGTTTCAAGATAATTTTGAAAGAATTTGGCGGCATTCCAAACTGTTTTGGACGATTAGAGACAAAGACAAACTCAAAGAGAATTGTGGAAGCTGTCAGTATCGGTACACGTGTGGCGGCTGCAGAGCACGGGCTTATAATTACTTTAAGGATGTTTTGGCTCCTGACCCTGGATGTATTCGAAATAAGGAGTTTTGGAGCAAGCTGCAAGAGGGAATTAAAAGAGGAGTTTAGGCTGCTTCGTTTGTTGTAAAGAGGCTAGTGTCAAGGCGTTCTGCCCAAGCTATTTCTTTGAGGTGCACTTTGCCCAATCCGTTTCTAAGTGGAATAGTGTAGTAGAGCGCCGAGCTTTCTTGTTTGTTTTTGAATGCGTTGGCTATAAGCACGTTGACTATGACAGAACCGTCTTTTAGGTGAAGGTTAACCTTGCGTCCAATGTTGGAGCGAGCCCAGTTTAGGTCAAATCTCAGCATGGATTTTTCACCATTCTATGTCCTTGTCAGCGATTTGACTCCAGCAACGGCTACAGATGGGCAAGGCTTTGTTCTTGTAGTAAATGTAGAGTTCAATGTTGCTGTTGGTGCACTTTCCGTTCCAAGGATTCTTACATGTCTCAGTCAACTCTTATCCCGCCTACTCGAGTGAAATGAAAAGTTGATTAGTTGAGATTTAAAATCGTTGATGAAGCATCAAAGCGCAAAGTGGAGAGACTTGGGTGAAAGTGAAGTTAAATCGGAAAAAAAGAGCGGGCTAGATTCGAACGATTTCTTTAACCGCTTTCACTCGATTTGTCTTTGTCGCCAAGTGTTGTAGGGACACTGACGCCAACAATAGGTGGTTCCCTTTAGAGAACAGGTTTTACACTCGGTGCTGCTGAAGGGGCTCGGTCTCCGAACACGTCTTGCCAACGCAGAAAACTCCTCAAGTAAACAAGTGAAAGCGCCACATAAATTGATTATTGAGAAAAGAAATCTCAAAGCCATTGTGCCACAAAAGATTCCTATTGTGCCGCAATACTAAGGAGTCTTCGTTGTCGAACAAAACATTTGCATTGTCGGAGAATACTGTCTGGGGGTTCTCTAATTTTACTGCGCTATTGTTGTTAATTTCAGCTGTTTACACCTTTCTTGGTCATGAGTTCTTGAAAACAGTTGTATCATTATCTGCTTCCGAATGGCTATATAGAACGAGTCAGTCGAGGCATTTACGAGATTACACCGAAAGGAGAGAAGCTCTTAGAAATCTTGAATCAGGCTCATCTAAGCTTGAAGGAATAGGTGCTATCAATAAATAAGCCTCACCACGCGTTCTCATACATTTTGCTAACGAACTTATATAGACAATTGAATCACTTAGATAAGACATGAAAGATGAGGCAGATGTTTTTATTGATTCAAAGTACAAATGGGTTATGCTAGCTTTAATATGGCTAGGCTACTTCGCCTTCGGTATGATTGCATCTTGCATTCCGCCACTGATCACACCCATTGCGCAGGATCTGAGTCTAACTTACTCTCAAATAGGCTCCATACTAGGAGCGGTCATACTGATCTACATACCGTTAAGTGTTCCTGTTGGCATTCTAATTGACCGCGCCGGAATGAGAAAAGCAATAATAGCCGCAATCGCGTTGATTCCCCTATCAGCACTTCTACAATCCTTCACCACAAACTTCCAGACTTTATTCCTAGCTATCTGCATAGTCGGCATTGGAGGGCCATTCCTTTCAGTCGGCTCACCAAAAATTGTGGCTTCATGGTTCAGCGGCAAACAGCGAGGTCTTGCCTCTGGCATGTACATGACTGGCGTGTTCATAGGTAGCTCCACGGCAACCGTCATCACCCACCCAATCGTAATGCCACTTGTAGGCACTTGGAGATACACACTTCGCTTCTACGCGTTTCTCGGGTTCCTAATAGCCTTCACTTGGTTATTGCTTGCAAGAGACGCACCTCAAACTCAATCAGGATACACCAAAACATCACTCGGGGAAACCCTTGGAAAACTACTTAAAGAAAGACAAGTTTGGACAATCATTATCATAGCCTTCTCAGCAGCTTTCCTCTCAGGCTACGGCTTCATAAGATGGCTTCCCAAACTGCTAGAACTAAAAGGAATGAACCCATCCGAAGCAGGGTTCTACGCCTCACTTCCCGGCTGGAGCGGTTTAATAGGAAACATGATCGTCCCAAGCCTAGCAAAAGCGGGTTCAAGAAAACCCATATTATTCATCACATTACTGGTCCAAGGAATGTGCATATACGCCACAGCCACAACCGCAGGCTTGCCTTTCGCTGCGTCTCTGATCTTCTACGGCATAGGCTACGGCGCAGCCGCACCTCTACTGCTAGTAATCCTCATGGACTTGCCGCAAATCGGAGCCAAATACATAGGCGCCGCTTCTGGAATTCTCTTCTCCATAGGAGGAATAGGAGGCTTCACAGGACCCCTAATCGTCGGATTCCTCACAGATTCAACAGGAACAATCCTAACAGGGATGATCGCGCTAACCGCACTAGTTGAAGCAATGCTAGTTCCCACACTGCTAATCAAAGAAAAATAAGCCAATCAACCAAGCAGCAAAAGTCACAACCCAAGTAGAAGAAACGAGCGCTTCTAAGCGGTAGGACTGTGGGCTGGGATTTAAACCCAATACATAGGCTTCTTTTTGGGATGTTTTCCTTTTTCAGGCATTTTTCATCGGTAAAATATAGGTTTTATATGCTTTGGAGTCGCAGATGTTTAGAATATTGCTATACGAGAGGTGATAGTTTGGAAGATTGGAAGATAAAGATAGCAGTGCTGTGGCTCATTGGGGAAGGGGCTGCCTTGGCTTACATGATATTGATGCTTATGCAGCCAGATATAATGGAGCAGATAATGGCGGAAGTAACACCTGAACTGTTGCTGATATACGCAATTCCTTATTTTTTGGTTCCGTTAGCTATGGCTTTCCTGTCCCTGACTCTAAAGGACAAGGCAAATCGCTGGTCAAACATCATCGTGGGTATAGTCCTCACTGGTCTCCACATCGTTGATTTTGTTGCGGCGGTTACGGCAGACCCAACTGCATTGGGGATCCTAATGAGTTTTTCAATAATTGTGGCTCCGGCACTGATTGTCTGGTACGCATGGAAGTCTAAACAGAAAGTATGACATAGCAACTGTGAGCTATTATCTCACACGCTTTCAAGATTCCAGAGTAGAGAGTAAATGGCACTGCATCATTGTAGAACAACCTTTCAAGATTCTTCATGTTCTTCCACGACTATAGATTAGAATGGAATGCTGACCTTAGACAACCAGACATATTTGGAGCGCATAGAGGAGGGGTCTAACCCGTGTGCACACATACAGAAAACACTTCACAAACGAAACAACATTCACTTCATTTTAGGCTTGGCTTATTTCCCCTCCAACTGGCTCAAGGCTACATTCTTACATAGGAGGTGATCCGGCCGCAGGTTCCCCTACGGCCACCTTGTTACGACTTTTCCCCTCTCGCGAAGCTAGGATTCGACGCAGCCAAAAAAGACCACGCCTCATCCAAACCCCACTCGAGTGGAACGACGGGCGGTGTGTGCAAGGAGCAGGGACGTATTCACCGCGCGCTGATGACACGCGATTACTAGGCATTCCATTTTCACGAGGACGGGTTTCAGCCCTCGATCCAAACTGAGGCCGGGTTTAGAGATTACCTTCCCCTTTCGAGGTTGGAACCCACTGTCCCAGCCATTGCAGCTCGCGTGTGGCCCGGAGGATTCGGGGCATACTGACCTGCCGTAGCCCACCCCTTCCTCCAACTTATCGTTGGCAGTCCCCCCAGAGTGCCCCTTGGAAAACTCCTCGGTGGCAACAGGGGGTGTGGGTCTCGATCGTTGCCTGACTTAACAGGACACCTCACGGCACGAACTGGCGACGGCCATGCACCTCCTCTCAGCTCGTCTAGCAAGACCTTCAATCTGGCTTTCATTCTGCTGTCGCCTCCGGTAAGGTTCCCGGCGTTGACTCCAATTGAACCGCAAGCTTCACGCCTTGTGGTGCTCCCCCGCCAATTCCTTTAAGTTTCAGCCTTGCGGCCGTACTCCCCAGGCGGCGGGCTTAATGGCTTCCCTGCGGCACTGAAGCGGCTCGTGGCCACTCCAACACCTAGCCCGCAT